>OIWT01000160.1_pt1 | contig 96305 bp, 75 predicted proteins | sample 1587701 | NCBI WGS metagenome assembly OIWT01 (sample SAMEA3888904, study PRJEB22519) | human gut metagenome | biome: human gut; feature: human-associated habitat; material: faeces | place: Denmark | collected 2009
CCTGTTTTACTTCCTATCCTGCTTTACTTTTTATCCTGTTTTACTTCCTATCCTGCTTTACTTTTTATCCTGTTTTACTTCCTATCCTGTTTTACTTCCTATCCTGTTTTACTTCTTATCCTGCTTTACTTCTTATTCTGCTTTACTTCTTATTCTGCTTTTACTTCTTCTCCTGATTTTCGTTTTACTGTTCTTCCATCATACCGTATTTTACTTTAATTCGTTCAAGCTTTTCACCCATCGGTTTTGAAAAGAGAGCAAGCGTAAGTACGGTTGATGCCGCAAGCACCGCATTTACCGGAAGTCCGGCCAGGAGTGTGGCTCCGAGGCTGTTGTTTGTCGGCAGAGACATAATCATAAAATATGCAGATAAATCAAGAAGCGGGCCGACAAGCACCATGATGCATACGGCACCGAAAATACATGTGCTTATAATCTTTTCAACCCCTATTACGCCTTTTTTCACAAGGAATCCCGCAACAAAGCCTGACATGCCGTATGCAAACATTTGCCACGGAGTCCAAGGCCCCTGGCCGGCAATAAAATTGCTGACAAATGCACTGATTGCACCGGTAAGGAAACCTGCTTGGGGTCCGAATGACATACCGGCAATGATTATAAATCCCATTATAGGACTGAAGTGCGGTATAAATTGAAAAGCAACTCTTGAGATGGCGGCAATCGCGCTTAAAACAGCAATAACAACCAGCTCTCTCGGCATCGGCTTTCGTCCTTCAAAACTCACAAAAAACGGTACCGTGGAAAGAATAATCATTATAAGGCCTCCGAGGTAATAGCTCTTTCCGCCGATTTTCCACATCGAAAAAACCGCAACAGGCATAAGAACAAGACAGAAAATGATGCTTATCAGAGTATTTTTTGTTGACGGCTTCATACCCTTTTTTTCTTCTTTTATTTCAAATTCATTCTGCATAAGTCGATAACATCCTCATTTGTAATTGCATTTGTGAATATATGTCTGCTCATACGATTTGCCGCTGTTGTATAAAAACTGTTGTGTGAGAAAAATCTGTTCGGAGTATTTGTCGTAACAATACTGCCGTCAAAAAACATACTTACAAGGTCGGCATACTTTGCACAAAACTCAACATCATGCGAAACCATAATAATCGTTACGCCACGGCTTTTAAGCTTGTTGAGTATCTCGGAAAACTTAATCTTGAAAAAGTTATCAAGACCCTTTGTCGGTTCATCAAGCAGCAGAATTTTCGGATTTGTAAGTAACACCTTTGCAAGTGCCGCGCGTTGCTGCTCTCCGCCGGAAAGATCATACGGATGACTTAAAAGAAGCTCTGTTATCTCGCAGGTATTTGCGACCTGTGTAACCTTTTCCTCTTTTTCCTCCGCCGACATACCGTGCGGAAGCATCTCCAGAAGGTCCTCTCTTACGGATTTTTTAACAAAAAGACTTTGAGGGTCCTGCGGAAGCATGGCGAGATTGTTTACAAAAAGCTCTGACGATTTATACTTTTCAAGTCGTTTTCCCTCAATAAGAATCTGTCCCCTGTACGGTCTGCAGATTCCGCATATACTGCGAAGAGTCGTGGACTTTCCGGTTCCGTTTCCGCCGACGATAGCGAACAATTTATTTCTCGGCACCATAAAAGACACGCCCTTAAGAACATCCGGAAGATCCTTTTCATAACGGAACCATGCTTCTTTTACAATTACGGCCGGATTCATACAGTCGTCAATTTCAGGCTCGTCCGTGTCAGCAGTCGTATGTTTCAGCTCTTTTCCGTCGAACAAGCTGCTCAGGAAATTTCTTCCTTCTCGAACGGTAAGAGGACATGATTTATTTTTTTCGTCACCGCTGCCGGGCTTTAATTCGTCTGTAAGACCGTGAAACACCTGTACAGGCGTAGGCATGGCGGCAAACATTTCATCATTACGTTCCTTAAGAAATTCACCGATTTTTCTCGGCTCATCATTTGCGATTATTTCGCCCTTATCGATAACAACGACCTTATCTGATGCATAAAAAATATCCTCAAGTCTGTGTTCCGTGATTATAACGGTCGTTCCAAGCTCAAGATTTATCTTTCTTACGGTATTGAGGAAATCCGACGCCGCAATTGGGTCAAGCTGGCTTGTAGGCTCATCGAGAATAAGAACCGTAGGCTGCATTGCCATGATAGACGCAAGGTTGAGCAGCTGTTTTTGACCGCCCGAAAGTTCGGAAACATCCTTGTGAAACCATGTCTGTATTCCGAAGTAGCTTGCCATTTCAGCAACGCGCAACCTTATTGTTTTCTGGTCATAGCCAAGGCTTTCAAGTCCGAAAGCAAGCTCATGCCACACCTTATCCGTAACTATCTGATTGTCGGGGTTTTGCATGACATATCCTATCTTTGACGATTGATCACGCAGATCAACATCCTTTAAAAGCTTTCCTTCAAAGTAAATCTCCCCCGTAGTTTTTCCGTGCGGGGTAAGTACACTTTTAAGATGCTTTAAAAGCGTTGTTTTTCCGCTTCCGGATTTACCGCATACAGTAACGTACTCTCCCTTTTCAACAGTGAGATTTATCTCCTTCAAAGCAAGCTTGTCGGGAGACGCAGGATACGAAAAGCTCAGATTTTTGATCTCAAAATGCGCCACGTTATTTCCTCCATAACATTTATCACAGTCGGTATCATAAGAAATATAAAATAACATACGACACCTGTGACTGTATATATACTTTCAAGGCCGGAGATGAACAAATCCGGCGTATAACTCACGCTTGCCGCACCGTTTGATACGCAAAAAAGAACAAGGGCAAGAGACAAAGCCATAAAAGATATAAGAGCTTTGTCTCTGCCGTCAAAACGATAGATTGAAAACGTAGTACGCTTGCCGCATCCGTATCCGCGGCTTTGCATGCTGTCCGCTGTCATTATGCCCCCTTCAAGGGCATAATTCGTCAGCGACGACAGCACGGTCATACCGTTTTCAATCTTTTCTTTTTTGCCGCCTTCATCTCCGGCTTTGCCAATGCATTTTCTTGCATTGGCGATCTGCTTTGCTTTACGTGTGTAATTCGGTACAAACCGAAGTACCATGGTAAGAATCATTGAAACCGACGGAACAACGCGTCCGAAAATATACAGGAACTTATCGCTCGTCATTATCTCGTTATAAGAGGCAAACCATACCATAACGGAAACAAACATAGCTGCGTTTGCCATACCGTAATACAGCGCCTCAAGGGTATACGGCCTGCCTCCGAATCCGGTAAACAAAACGGTTTTTCCGTATATATTGAAAAAGGGATTTACAAGCGAAATTATCACAAAAGGTAAAGCCATTGCAAGTATGAGCCTGAAAGCTTTTTTAGGGTTAATCGTAAGATACAGAGTAAAGGATGAAATAACCGAGCAGAAAAGAAACGCGGGATGATTGAGAAACATACAAAGCGCAATAGCCCCGATAAAAAATATAAAGTTTATTATTGGATTGTATGTCCCGAATCTCACTTCACGTTTCATTTTCATTGTCCCATCCATTCGTTTCCGACGTCCGCACCAAGGCCCTTACAGGTATAGCACCATACGATTGTATCTCCCTCGCTAAGCTTATATGAGCTGCATCCGTAATTCGGGAACCATCCGTTTACCTTATACATCCATCCGGATTGTTCTCCGCAATCTTTTTCATAAAGATGGTTTATCCCTTGTATATAATAACTTCCATATCCGGGAGTGTATTTATACTCAAGCTGAATATTTTTTGAAGCACACGCACGCTTCAAAACATCAAATACCGTTTCTCCGTCCTTAAACTCTACCGTAGTACAAGAAAGAATTGTTCCGTCCGACGGAACATATACCTCCTTACCCTCTTTAAGGTCTCCCATATTATTGAGAATTGTATCACAACGAATTTCTATTGTACAGGTTAATACTTTCGGCGTTGTCGGTTTTTTTGTTGTGGTAATTTTTTTTGTTGTTGTCTCGCCCTTTTTAGTGGTTGTTTCGTCTTTTTTAGTAGTTGTTACTGATTCACCCTTCTTTGTAACGATAACCGTAGTCTTCTTTGTTACGGCTTCGCCGGACTTGTCGGTAACAGCCTCACCGGATTTATCGGTTACAACCTCTGTTACAACCTTGGTTTCCGTCTCACTCTCATTAGTAATTACTTCTCCATCAAGCTTTATCTTGCTTCCCTCAGCATTTCCGGATTCATTTTTACGTTTTTCTATAAGCTTATTAACCTCTTCGTTTGAAAAAATAAGCTTATGCGTTTTATTTGCTTCAAGAATATTTTCAAGATTAAATTGATTCAAAGAATCAATTGTGAGCTTAATCAATTCGGCCTTGTCATCGACTATACTGATTGCTTTTCCGGCTTTTGCCGTCAGATCATTATCACTTTTTTTACCGGTTACATTGCCTTCAAAAACATTTACACTCATCGAACCGGTTTGAAGATTTACGGAAAAGACAGTGCCCTCTTCCGTGAATTTCCACCCGTCAGCGGTTATTGAATCAAAGGCCTCCGAATCAGCAATGCTTACGAATACTTCACCTGAGAGCAGTGAAAGTGCCAAAGCATTCTTATCAACGCTTTTTACCTTAACCTTTGTCCCGGTTGAAAGAACAAACAAATTGTCACGATTTTTACCGGATATGATTTTCGCAGTGGATTTATCTCCGGTTTCAATGATATCACCCTTCTTTAGCCCCGTTGCTTTTTTCAGTTCGAAAGAAACTCCGTCCCTTTCGACATGACATATCCCGGCAATCTTATCAGCGTAGGAAAACGCATTTTTTTCAGCCTTGTTAAACCAGCCTTTTATACTTCCTACACCTATAACACCGCCGACAGCAATGAGAACTATCATAGCTACCATTATAATATTGAAAATTTGTTTATTCTTTCGAGTTTCCATAATTTTTACCCTTGGCAATCATCACAGTGATTACAAAAAAATATATTTTTACCATTATTTATTTATACGATATATCCGCCGTGAGGGGCGGTGACCGCAACACCGCCCCCCACAATAAAAAGTTTCAGGAGAATTATAATTAATTCTTTTCGGGAATATCAATCAGGTTTTATGAAACCCATACTCCCTTGGAATCAAATCTATAAGTTTTTCCGTTTATTTTTTGAGTACCTGTGAGCATAGCTCCGCTGCTGTTAAAGTAATACCACTTGCCGCCTATCTGCTGCCAGCCTGTAACCATAGCACCGTTGCCGTTCATGTAATACCAGTTACCGTTAACATAAGCCCAGCCCGTAACCATAGCACCGCTGCCGCTCAGGTAGTACCACTTACCGCCTATCGACTGCCAACCTGTAAGCATAGCACCGCTGCCGTTCAAGTAGTACCATTTACCGCCTATTTGTGCCCAGCCTGTAACCATAGCACCGCTGCCGTTCAGGTAATACCACTTTCCGCCTACCTGCTGCCAGCCTGTGAGCATTGCTCCGCTGCCGCTCAGATAGTACCACTTACCGCCTACCGACTGCCAACCTGTAAGCATAGCGCCGCTGTCGCTCAGGTAGTACCACTTACCGCCTATCTGCTGCCAACCTGTAAGCATAGCACCGCTGCCATTCATATAATACCAGTTTCCGTCTATACGTGCCCAGCCGGTTACCATCTTACCGTTATTATCCGCATCAAGATAATACCATGTACCGTTAATCTCAAGCCAGCCCGTTACAACCTCGGCATCATCCTGAACATAATAATATCCTTCATCGTTAAGAATCCAGCCTTTTTCACCTGCATACTTTTCGCCGTACTGGTAGGCATAGACTTTTCCGTCTGTTTCATCCTTCTTAACCGTAACAGCCTGATTTATAAATAATGTAACAGTGTAATTTGTCTTTGTTTTACCGTCTTCGGCTGTAACTTCAATTTTGACAACTGTGGATTTATTCTTATCGTCAGGATAAACAGCGTACCTGTTCTTTCCGTTATTCGTAGAAGTGATGTTTATCGTTCCGTCTTCATTTACCCTGTCCGGATTCACATTTTCGACGGCATAAACCTTGACTGAAGCATTTTTATCCGCAGCAACCGGCCATACATTGTAAAAATTCTTACCGATGCCTGAAATATCTGCTGTATAGTCGGTGATGTCAGGTGAAAATTCCTTGTCAAAGACAATTACTCCACTTGTACCGGTCGGGAAAGCATTTGAATTGTTAACCTTAAGTACAGACAAGGTCGAATCTGTTTTCTCATACCTTACGTGAACCTTATATGTTCTGGTATCACTGCCGTTAGTAAGTTTGATAAAAGGAGTTGCCTTTCCGGTTTCCGGCATTGATACTCTGTAAGTAATTTTATCGGTTTCATCCGAAAGAATACTGAAATTAACATTATCCTCGGGATTCTCAATTGTCTCATTTTCTTCAATTGACAAATCAATATCCGTGCCTTCGGTCTTGTTAATTAAAATATCGAAGCTTTCCGTACCGACAGGAACAACAGCTTCGTATTCATATGTAGTTACACTAAACGGAGAATCAAGTTCAATTGCACCTGAGGCGATGCTTACACCTATTCCGGTAGTATATGCATTGTTAGTACCTACCGCAAAGATATTTCCGCTGTCGTTCTTGTAATAAATGGTTCCGTCGGTTCCGCATATAAGACTCGTAATACAATAATTTTCAAAGCCTTTTGCATCAAAAATCTCAATGAGTTCGGCACCCTCCGCCTTGTCATTATCGGACTTTGTCTTAATCATTGAAATTCCGCCGGGTTTATTGTTGTATGTCGAATAGATATAGATGTATCCAGTTGATTCTTCATAGGCCGTAGAAAGCAATACCGAGCACTGCGGATAACCCTTAAGGCCTACAGCGTAAAGAATCTCCAGTGTATCTGCGTCTGCAACAACGATGTTGCCGCTTGAACCTGTGGAAGAAATCCCGCTTCCTGCTCCGTAATAAACCTTACCCTTGTAAACTACCGGGGTGCTTGTTGACTGAGCCTTATTGTCATGTGTTTTCAGTTCGGAAACAACACCGGTATTTTTATCAAGCTTTGCAGAGCAAAGGAAGCCGCCCTTTGTTGTAAAGTATATTTTTTCACCGGTTTCATCGTAAGAGATAGTTGAACGCTGATCTCCTGCTCCTGTAAGAACAAGATCAGAGATTACCGCTCCGGTTTTCTTATTAAAAGAATAGAGATGTGAATCACCGTTTGATCCGCTTGCTCCGTCATCTGTTCCGACAATCACGGCGTCTCCGACAACAAGTGAGCCTGCCCAATAGAAGCCTCCGGGCTGTTTATGTGTCCAAACTGCACTTTTAGCCTCAGTCATCTCAGATGGGTCATCCTCGTAAACATCTATGCACACGAAGTTTGCATCCTTTGTTTCACTGTTCCAGAAGCCTGTGTAGATACATCCGTCCGAGTAGGCTATCGGAGACAGAGCCTGACCGCCCAGCGGATCTGTATATACCCAAAGAGACTTAAGCGTTTTTGCGTCAACAGCCTGAATCTTTCCGCCGGAAAGCGGGCAGAAAATCATTCCGTCAGCATAGGTCATCGGTGTATAACCATAACTTGTAGAGTCTACCAATGTTCCTTTTGCAAGTACTTCCCCGGTCTGTAAATCAAGCTTGTATATGGTCGTACCTACTATCGTTACAAGAGCATCGTCTACAATTATCTGAATGGAAGGTGACGCAGCCCAGCCTGTACCAAGCTTAGCCTTCCACTTGAGATTAACCTTGTCCTTAACTATCGGTGTCGGAGCATTTGTAATGCCCATATTTACGTCGCTGTTTCTGAAATTTTTCCAGTCGGAGCCGACAACAGAAACTTTGCACCACGGAAGAACTACAGGCAACGAATCTTCTCCCATTGTAGCATCATCACAAAATCCGGATACAGTGACGATATACTCACCGGGTACATCAAACTTCATTTTTATCTTTCCGTTTGAATCAGGCGTAAGCTCTCCGATTGCCGCCGACAAAGAACCGTCTGCGTTAACAGTATTAACCGTAAGAACATCTTTACCGGAGGTCGCGTTTACAGGCGCAGAAGCAGGAGCGGCAGTTGTAGTACCTGCCATGGTGTTCATTGCCATAAAACCCTTTAAGGTAAGCTCGAATTCCTGATTAACTGATACGGTTTTTTCACGTTGAGTGAAAAACGTATAGTAATCCATCCAGTATGAATCCTGATAGAACCAGAACTCAACAATATCTCCTTCTTTAACGACAGCTGCATTTGCCATATAACCTGTTCCGTTGCTGTCCTTCGGCATATCTCCGTTATAGAAGAAACTGGTAGAGGTTGCCGCTTTTCCGAAAGCCTTGGAAATCATTCCGCTTGAACCTACTGAAAGGTAATCGGAAATTTTCTCCTTTGTAAAAGCGTCTCCGTACTTTTGGATATGCGCTGCAATAAGGACGTCAAGAAACGTCGGTCCGTTGACCGAGGCGTCATTCGTAAGTCCGTATTTTTCTGCAAGTCCGTCTGCAACTGTAATTTTCTGCGGCTTGAAGATAAAGCCTTCACTCGCATCTGATGCCGCAAATGTAATAGAAACACTATTATTTTCTGCAGCATCAGCAGCAAATGCAGTAACAGGAACAATTCCGACAAGCATCATAACAGCAAGTATAAGCGCCAGAATTCTCTTTTTCATTTTCTACTTCCTTTCTATTCTTTCATTAAACATTTTTTCAAATGAAATAGGAAGCAAAAATGAAGCGGTCACAGCAGATAATTCCGCTGCGACCGCTTTTTCGCACGCAAATATAAAACTCCCAAAGCACGCACTCCCGCATGCAGAAAGTTAAAAATGCATTATCGTTATCCTGGCTTGTGCATTGGTCTCTATGGTTGATACGTATCAAAGTCAGCCTTCTCGGTTTCCCAATGACCGGCTCGCGCCGCGACCTTGACACTCCTGCACTTACAGTAGCGGGAACTGCCCGGGACTCAAACCCGATTATCTAATTCAAGTGTCTGCTTCTGTTTCACAGCAGTCATACACAAAAACATAATGCTCCTATTCATTTGTCCTAATAATTATACCTGAGAAAAATATCCGATTCAATAAAAACAAGGTGTCAAAATAACTTAATTTTTGTGAAAACTTTTGTTTAAGATATATACATCGCCGTTCACGTCGATCATTAGACCGTAAATTATGTTGAATATATGTAAGCAAAACTCAAAAAAACGACAATTATTCTACTTTAGCATAGCATGTTTCTCGTTTAGTAGTACTATGTATTTCTCGGATTTAACGGATTCATATCGGTCTAAAATTGGAGTATTTACAATGCTTCATGATTCGGGTAAAATTATATAAGATATTTTTTGCGGATAAGTTTTTTTATGAAAAGTGATTTATAAATTTGCGGTACTTTTTATAAGACACTGTTCTGTCGTGTATTATTTTATGAAAACTGATCGAAGTATATTTACTTCGTCATTTTCGGGAGATAAAATAAATTTCAGGAGGAGAATTATGAAAAAACCAAACGCATATGAGTTGCGTCTCAACCGTCTCAATGAGGCATCACGCGGACATATTCCGGACAGAGTTCCGGTAACCGCACTGGTAGAGACATACGCTCTCGCCTATTCTGGAGTTCCACTCAAGGAGACGCAGAAAAACATCTTCAAGCATGTCAAGGCATATGGAGAGATATACAAGGACGTATATTTTGATGCCGCTTTTACTCCGTGTGTTTCGCATGCGCTCAATCTCGGCTGGACACTCGGCTCAGACGTATTCTTTGTATCTGACGACGGAATAACACTTCAGCACAAAGAGTATTGCCCTATGGATGCATCCGACTATGCTGCAATGGCAAAGGACCCCGTTGCATTCATTCTCGATGAATTTTTACCGAGAAAATTCCCTAAGTTCAACGGAACAAATGACGAGCAACTCAAGGCGTTTAAGTCAACTCTTGCTCCGTTTGTGCAGTTTGCATTGACCCTTATGATGAGCAGTCTTTACTTCAGACATGTACTTAAGGTGCCTGTTCTCTCCGGAGGCAGTGCTGAGATGCCGTGTGATATGCTATTTGACTACACAAGAGGCTTTAAGGGAACCATCACAGACATTCGCCGTCATCCTGTTGAAGTTGAGAAAACAGTCAATGCACTTTTGGACTATTGCTTTGACCTCGTTAAAATGACTCAGCTTCTTATGGGTTCAACAAGCGGAAATCCCGCATGGCTTATAGACAATGCAATTAATTCCGTTATCGGTTCAAGAGATCCTAAGCTTCTCTATTTTCCGTGGATATTCAATCCATGTCATATTCCGCCGTTCCTCGGTCCGGAGCAGTTTGATAAATTCTACTGGCCGACATACAAGGCAATGGCTGAAAAAATACATTATTGCGGCGGTCATATGCTTACAATGCTTGAGGGCTCATGGGGTCCTCACCTTGACAGAATAAACGAGCTTCCGCCTCACTCGGTAACGTTCATTGCAGAAAAGGACGATATCTTCGAGCTTAAAAAGAAGATCGGGAAAGACTTCTGTATCATGGGCGGTATGCCGGTTGAGATGCTCAGAGATTCATCAACAAAGGAATGTATTGACTATGCAAAGAAGGTAATTGATGAATGTGCGGTTGACGGAGGCTTCATCTTCTGTACCGATAAGGTTCTCATGTCACCGTCAGACGCAAACATAAAGAATCTTCGTGCAGTGAACGAGTTTGTACACGTTTACGGTCAGTATTAAGGAGGAGTGAAAAAATGGAAAACAATGAATTTGTTTATAAAAACAATCCTAAAACACTCACAGAGGTTATGGTAGGCTTTGTTCGCGGAATTCTTGAAACTGTCCTTCCCTTCCTGAAAATCGGTCCTTTTCCGGGACTTATCGACAAGCTCTTTGCTTCAAAATTTGCAAGATCCGCACTCGGCTCATATGCCATGCTGTTGCTCATGTGATTTTTAAATGTTAAAAATAGGGTATGCGGCGTAAAACCGCATACCCTATTTATTTTATACACAGGATTCGATTTCAACAAAATGTTAACCATTGTCAGAAATTCGGAAAATCCTTTGCAAACCAAACATCACTCACGGAGAATTCTTTTCCGTTGAGATAATTAAGCTTTTCCGCATCTGTTTTAAAATCGAAAGCAATTTTATAGGAATAAAGGAATTGCTTTTTATAACCGGTTGCCTTGTTCAACTCATTTGTTCCGTACTTTCCGTCACCGAGCAGCGGACAACCTATACCGGCAAAATGTGCGCGAATCTGGTGTGTACGTCCGGTGAGCAATTCAACCTCGACAAGGCTTACTTCAGTCGAAACACCTTCAGAATTTACCGCTGTACCGGTTTTAAGCACCTTATACCTTGTTCTTATTTCCTTCGAGCCGGCAACATGAGTCTTATAAACCCTTACCTTGTTCTTTTTTTCGTCTTTTATAAGGTAATCGACAAGAGTTGCAGACTTTTTATCCGGACAGCCATGTACAACACAGAGATAAAACTTATGAAGCTCTCTGTCCTTCATCTTTTGATTCATTATACGAAGCGTATCCGCATTTTTTGCCGCAAGGACTATACCGCCGGTGTTTCTGTCAATTCGGTTAATAAGCGCCGGCGTAAAGCATATCTCATCCTCAGGTCGGTACTCGCCTTTTTCATAAAGATAAAGCTTTACACGTGAAATGAGAGTATCCACAAACTCTCTGTCATCAGGGTGAGAAAGAAGCCCGACCTTTTTGTTCAAAATAAGAAGATTTTCATCCTCATAAAGAATATCCAGCTTTTTTGAAGCATGAAGGAAATCATAATGTGGCTCGGCTTTTTCGAAGAACTCGTCGTTTATGTACATCTCAACGATATCTCCGACTTTAAGCCTGGTGGAAATCTCCGCACGCTTATGATTTACCTTTATGCGTTTTGTACGTATGTACTTATAAAGAAGAGACTGCGGGAGATTCGGCATATTCTTTCGGATAAACTTATCCAATCTGACATTTGCCGAGTTTTCATCTATCTCAAAGCTTCTCATTCATCATCCTGAGGCTTTTCGTCCTCGTCCTCTTCTTCGTTTACAACAACCTTTATTTCGAGTACTCGTCTTGAATCCGTCTTTATAACCTCAACATGTAAGTTTTCATAGTCAAAGCTGTCTCCTACCTCAGGAATTTTTCCGAGCTGCTCAAGAACCCAGCCGCTTACCGTACTTGATTCCGTGTCAAAGTCAACCGAGAGGAATTTAAACATATCCTCGATATCTGCGTTACAGACAACCTTGTACTCGTTTTCACTCATCTTTTCAAACAGCTGAATCTCCTCATCATGTTCGTCGTAAATCTCACCGACAAGCTCTTCGAGTATATCCTCCATGGTAAGTATTCCGTCAGTTCCGCCGAATTCATCGGTTACTACCGCCATATGCAGGTGTTTCTGCTGCAAATCCGTAAGAATCTTTGAAATCTTCGTATTCGGGGCAACAAACATAACCGGATTGATTATCTCAGAAAGTATTTTTGATCCCGATAAAACATATGTATAAAAATCACGCTGATGAATAAAGCCGATGATGTTGTCAACATCGCCTTCATAAACAGGTAAACGTGAGTATTCGTTTTCCTCAAACAGTGCCTTTATTTCTTCGTTTGAGTCCTCAAGTGAAGCTGCAATAACGTCTACTCTCGGAGTGAGAATATCTGCGGCATCCTGGTCATTGAACTCTATAACGGTTTTTATAAGCTCGCTGTCCTCTGCGTCAATTCCGCCGTCCTGCTCAGCCTCATCAACCATCGTAAGGAATTCATCCTCTGTAATCGTATCCTCGTTTTCAAGCTTGAAGACCTTCTTAAGAAGCTTTTTCCAAAGCCCGAACAAAAATACAAGCGGAGTAAAAATGATAATTATGAATCTCATAAAATCCGCCGTTGCCATGGCAAATTTCTCAGGAGTTTCCTTTGCAATCGACTTCGGTGAAATCTCTCCGAAAATCAAAACAACAACGGTCGTAAAAACCGTTGAGAGCGTAGCACCGATATCTCCGTACTGTCTCACAAAAAGCACTGTCGCAATTGAAGTTCCGGCAATATTTACAAGGTTGTTTCCTATAAGAATTGCCGAAATGAGAGAGTCGTAGTTATCGGTAATTTTCAATACTTTTTTTGCCTGCTTATTTCCATCGTTGGCCATGTTTTTAAGTCTTATTTCATTACACGTAGAAAATGCGGTTTCCGACGCAGAAAAATAAGATGAAAAGAAAAGACAAAGGACGAATGCGATTATAAGGCCTGTACTACCGGGTCCCATAAAAAATACATCATCTCCAAAATAAAATATAGTGCATTGATTTTAACACAAAATCTTTTTTTCTGCAACGCTTCTCACGGTCATTTGGTTAAATATTCGGTCGGCTGACGCTCTTTTTCTTCCGACACCTGTTCCGATAACTCAGGCTCGTAATTTTCAACAACGGCAAAGAATATAGTTATTATAACAAGATATGCCGGGGCAAATATACCCGGATTTACAAGCGACATGAGCTCAAGTCCGATAAACGAAAAGAATACGGTTTTCGAGAACAGAGACTTTCTTCTGACAAAAAACCTGATTCTGCAGAAAAACTGATATCCGTATGCGAGAATACCCAGAACACCGAAGCTCCCTATAACCTGCGGAACAGATGAATGATACCAGCAAAGCAGTGCAGCCTTGGAGGGATGAAGATCCCTGTTTCCCATATAACCTATTCCCCTGCCGGTCAGCGGATTTGAGAGAAAGTCCTCAAAGGACCTTTTTATAAGACCGAGGCGCCTGAAGTTTTCGTTGTACGATGTAAACCTCTCCAGAGTATACCTCATAAGGTGAACAAGCTTCGGCGAAGCACAAATTCCGGCCGCGAATATAACACCTATTATGATGAGAAGCGGTTTTCTGTGTTTTTTATCCGTAACCGCAAAATAAACTATAAGTATCATAAGCTCAACCGCGCCAAACAGCAGACCGCCTCTTGAACCGGTGAAAACTATGGCACCGTAGGAAAGAAAAGCTACAGAGATATAAGCAAAATTCTTTTTTGTCGCCATATAAAAGGTAAACGGCATTGCAAGCATCAGTATGGTACACGCATTGTTTCTCCACTGAAATGCCAATATATTTCTTTCAAAAAGAAATTCATCCAAATGCTCAAGATACCACTGCAGCACCGAAAAAACAAGATAACACGATACGGTTATCATAACCTTGGAAAGCCGCTCGTCCATATGCTCGGTGTAGTTTTTGCCCGGGCGCAAAACTCCGCCTATGAAAATGTAAACAAGAATAATAAGCGGGCCCAGGGCAAACATGTATGACAGGTTTATCTTCGACGTATACTCCAACCATGTCATACTGCCGACTCCGCCGAGCACAAGTGCTGCAGTGGCAAGGCACATAGGTAAAATAAGCTCTCCTTTTTCATAAGAAAAAACTTTTCTGTATGCGATGATATGAAACAATACGGCAAAAACAACTATGGGAATCACCCACAGATAATGCATATAGTCATCATAAGAGTCCTTGTTCCGGATTACGAAAGAAATAAGAAGCAGTGACGGTAAAATGCAAGAAAATAAATCGTCCGACACTATAAGTATGCCGCAGATAAGTATTCCGAGGTAAACCGACCCCGGAATCTCAAGGTTGAATATTATGATGAGAGCTGCGAGTATAAATAGTATGATACTGAAAGTGTCACCCGCAAGAAACTTCCGTACTTTTAAAAGTGTATCTGAATTCTTCATAGGAGCATTATAATATGTCATTCATTTTTTTTCAATTTTTTATTGCTTTATCTATTGATTTTTGGAAATAAAAATATATAATATATTTAGCACTCAAAAGAAATGAGTGCTAAAACTTGTTTAATAATTTCTTATGGAGGAATATTATATGAAACTTAAACCAGTTGCAGATCGCGTTGTTTTAAAGTCTTTTGAAGCAGAAGAAACAACAAAGGGCGGTATTCTTCTTGCCGCTTCGGCACAGGAAAAGCCGATGATGATGGAGGTTGTTGCCGCAGGTCCCGGCGGACTTGTAGACGGCAATGAAGTCAAGATGTTCGTAAAGAAGGGCGATAAAGTTATCGTCGGTAAATATACAGGCACAGAGATAAAGCTCGATGACGAAGAATATACTATAGTTCGTCAGTCTGACATTCTTGCAATTGTTGAATAAGAAATAAAGGAGATCCGAATACAGTATGGCTAAACAGATTATTTACGGCGAGGAAGCTCGCAAGGCACTTCAAAACGGTATCGACAAACTTTCGAATACCGTAAAAATTACTCTCGGCCCTAAGGGCAGAAATGTTGTTCTTGACAGAAAATACGGTGCTCCCCTTATTACAAATGACGGTGTTACCATAGCAAAAGAGGTTGAGCTTGAGGACCCGTTTGAAAACATGGGCGCACAGCTTGTAAAAGAGGTTGCGACAAAGACAAACGACGTTGCCGGAGACGGTACGACAACAGCTACACTTCTCGCACAGGCTCTTGTACGTGAAGGCATGAAGAACGTTGCAGCCGGAGCCAATCCCATGGTTGTAAAGAAAGGTATCAAGGAAGCAGTTGACGTTGCGGTTGAAACCGTAAAGAAGAACTCAAAGCCCGTAAAGAATTCTGCCGACATTGCACGTGTTGCAACGGTATCATCGGCAGATGAAACTATAGGTACTCTCATTGCCGAAGCAATGGAAAAGGTTACCTCAGACGGCGTTATCACTGTTGAAGAGGCAAAGACAGCCGAAACAACCTGCGACGTTGTTGAAGGAATGCAGTTTGACCGCGGATACATCTCCCCTTACATGGCAACTGATACAGATAAGATGACCGCTGAAATTGAAGACGCGTACATCCTTATCACAGATAAAAAGATTTCAAATATTCAGGAGATACTTCCTCTTCTCGAGCAGGTACTCAAAATGGGCAAAAAGCTCGTAATCATCGCAGAGGATATCGAGGGCGAAGCTCTTGCCACTCTCCTTCTCAACAAGCTCCGCGGTACATTTACCTGCGTTGCAGTAAAGGCTCCGGGCTTCGGTGACAGACGTAAAGAGATGCTCCAGGATATTGCCATCCTCACAGGCGGTACCGTTATAACCTCAGACCTCGGTCTTGAGCTTACCGACACACAGATTGACCAGCTCGGCCGTGCGGCAAGAGTTACTATCTCAAAGGATAACACAATCATCGTAAACGGTGCCGGTGACAAAAATGAAATCAAAGCACGTATAGGACAAATAAAATCACAGATTGAGGTTACAACCTCCGACTATGACAGAGAAAAGCTTCAGGAAAGACTTGCAAAGCTTTCCGGCGGTGTTGCAGTAATCCACGTTGGTGCGGCTACGGAGACAGAGATGAAGGAAATGAAGCTCCGTATTGAGGACGCACTTGCAGCTACAAAGGCAGCTGTTGAGGAAGGTACTGTTGCCGGCGGCGGTGTTGCTCTTATAAACACTATTCCTGTTGTAAAAGGTCTTCTTGATAAAACAGAGGATGCAGACATCCGTACGGGTATAAAGATTGTACTCAAGGCTATTGAAGAGCCTATCCGTCAAATTGCCGCAAACGCAGGACTTGAAGGCTCGGTTATCATAGACGCAATTCTCAAGGCAAAGAAAACAGGCTACGGCTTCAACTTTGCAACCGAGGAGTATATCGACATGTTCAAGGCAGGAATCCTTGACCCGACAAAGGTTACACGTTCAGCACTTGAAAATGCATCATCAGTTGCTGCAATGGTTCTCACAACAGAGTCACTTGTAACCGATAAGCCGGATCCCGCAGCAGATGCCGCAGCGGCAGCACAGGCAGCAGCTATGGCTTCACAGGGCGGCATGTACTGATAAGGAATCATCTTAACGGCACTTTTTAAAGCACCTGACAAAAAGAACGGTAACATATGTTACCGTTCTTTTTTCTAAGTATTTCGCTTGTTCTCTTTTACTGCATTACGGGTATCAGTCACAGCATGAACAGCCGCAGGCTTCCTTATTGTTTTCCTGTGCTGCTCCGCAACAATTCATATTGTCAATACATGTCGGTATTTTTGCCCTTGTCCTCTGCCCTAAGTTCGGCGGGAAAAATTCATCGACAGGGAACTTTATCTTTCTGAACGCATCACATGGGTCATCCGTTTCACAGCTGCACTCCTTAGTGGGAACGGCGAACTCATATGTCGGTATCAAAATCTGTACATCTCTCTCAAGCTGAACTATTGAGAAAAGGCCAAGTGTTACAATAACATTCTGTACCGCATTTTCAACAAGAGCAAACTCTCCCTGGAATTGGTTTGCAACGGTAGACGGAATTCCGGTATAAAGCGGCGGCGGTGTCGGACACCTGCGGGTTCCCGCTTTACAGAGACGTACATCCATACAGATAGGATCTACGCATTGTACCTTTGCCACGGGATTTGTATTGCTCACAAGAAGCTGCTCATCAAACTCCTCACGCGCAAATTCGCTTGAAAAAATCTTTACTCTGCCGTCACTTCCGTAAAGAATTGCCTTCTTTGAAAAGGTTGCGAGACCCTCTACGGAAACAGGCGGTGTAACGGGATTTGTGTAAGCATCAAAGATCAGCTTGAAAAAATAAGTAATATCTACAGAGTAAAACCCGCGATTGAACGGAACCTCTTCAACATCCACAAAGCAATTTATAACGTCGCAATCTCTGCACTTAACCGTGGATGCGGAATCAATAACGGTTTGACCGACGCTTGTAAATGCTACCGCAATGTCCGTTATACAGTCCTTGTCAGCACATGAATCATAAACCCTTTTGCAATCAACGCATACCGCTTCTTTGATTTCAGGCATATAATCTCCTCCTTTCAAAACATATTATGAAAAGAAAAGAAACCTGGTGCAAAATTTATGTTGAACTTTTTATTCCAGCGTGATATTATATTGAAGTCGCAAAAATCTGACAGATATTATATATGCTGATATGGCACAGGTGGTAGCGCACATCCTTGGTAAGGATGAGGTCACCGGTTCGAATCCGGTTATCAGCTCCAATAAAGGCTCAGAGGATTTTCCTCTGAGCCTTTTGGTTTATCTTTAGTCTTTTTAAGTCGATTTTCTGCTACTTTAGTAATGACAAATCAGTTAAAATGATATAGTATATCGTTAAGACAGACCATAAAATGATTTTTAAATCTATAATTATAAACAGGAGCGATAAAAATGACGAACATTGTCTATACCTTTGAAGGACACGTTTACCTCAACCTTACAAACGCGTGCCCGTGCAGATGTGAGTTTTGCATAAGGAATAACGGAGAAAGTGTCGGAGACGCCGATACGCTTTGGTTTTCGGGACAGAGTCCGTCTTTTGATGAGGTAAAGAAGGAAATTGACGAGTTTGATTTTTCGGGATATGCAAGTGAAATTATTTTCTGCGGATACGGTGAGCCAACCTGCGCTTATGATATGCTTATAAAGACCGCAAGATATTTAAAGGAAAAGCTTCCCGAGTGTGAGCTCAGAATAAATACAAACGGACTTTCCGACCTTATAAACAAGCGCCCTACCGCAAAAGAGCTTTGCGAGGTTATGGACACGGTTTCAATTTCCCTGAACGAACCAACCTCCGAAAAGTATGAATTACTCTGTCATCCGTCCTTCAAGGAAAAAGCGTTCCCCGCAATTCTTAAATTTGCCGAAGAGTGTAAACAGTACGACGTAAAACTCAAATTCTCTATCGTCGATGTAATTTCAAAGGAAGATATCTTCGCCTGTCAGGCTCTTGCCGACAAAATGGGAATTCCGCTGAGAATCCGGAAATATACGGCAGACTAATTCCCGTCAATAACGATTCTGTCGTTTATTTCTTTTACGAACTCACGGTCAAGCTTTTCAACCATTCTGTCATAGGTTACAAGTCCGTTTATCTCCCCTTCAACGTCGGATACCTGCGTATAAACAGAAGCTGAAAGTCCCCGTGAAACGTTCGGGATTATACGTTTTTCAAACAGCATTTTAAAGCTCCTTGAAAGTGCTGTTTTCGTTGGATACATATGATAGCCGAACATTATGAGAGGGTTAAACATATGGCCGAATGTCGGCTTGCTGTAGCCTCCGAATTCCGACAGAAGATAACAGCGCTTATCTCTCGGAACATATATGGGAGTAAAATAGATATGCTTGCTTACAAAATCTCCGCCGCCCTGGTCATGCCAACCGCTGGTTGAGTCAATGGTTCTTGTGGGATCAAGCTCCTTTATTTCCCGGGTAATACGCTTTGAATCAAACTGTCCCCAGCCCTCATTGAAAGGAACCCACATTGCTACCGAAACACAGTTGATAAGGTGTGAAACCGTTCTTCTCATGTCGGTCTCGTACTCTTCCCTACCCGCACGTGATTCTCTGGCAAAAAATTTTCTGTGTCTTGTATCCTTAAACTCAAGCCCGATAAACGGCAATACGCCGACACAAAGCATATTGTAATCCGAGCCTCCGTTCACCATGTCCTGCCACACAAGCATACCGATTCTGTCGCAGTGATAGTACCAACGCAGAGGCTCGATTTTTATATGCTTTCTTATCATGTTAAAGCCCATGTCCTTCAGCATCTGTATATCATAAACACAAGCCTCATCTGAGGGCGGCGTCAGTTTTCCGTCAGACCAGTACCCCTGATCAAGAACTCCCTTATGGAAATACGGCTTATTGTTGAGCATAAGGCGCTGTATGCCGTTTTTATCCTTACCCGTACCAAACTTTCGCATGCCGAAATATGAATGTATTTCATCGTCTCCGGCCCTTATCACAAGGTCGTAGAGTTTAGGATTTTCGGGAGACCAGAGTTCATAGTCCGAAAGCTTTATTTCAACCGAATTTTTACCTTTTCCGGAAGCAATTATGCGGCCGTTATCAAGAACATCCGCCTTAAAACTCTTTGCCGTTGTCTTTACGGAAACCGTAAGAGAATCCCTGTCAATATCCGGAATTATCTTAAGCTCCGAAATAAAATCCTCTGTAACCGATTCCATCCAGACAGTGCCCCAGATTCCGGACTGAGGAGTATACCAGATATTTCCGGACTTAAGCTTTTGCTTTCCGAACGCACCGACACCGGTATCCGACGGGTCCGTTACTTCAAGAGTCAATGTATTCTCTCCGACTCTCAACACCTTTGTTACATCCAGCGTAAAGGCATAAAATCCACCTCTGTGTTCACCGATGCTTTCACCGTTAAGAAACACCTTGCACTCATAGTCAACCGCCGTGAAGTGCAACAGTGTTTTTTCTTTTATAAAGGTTTCAGGCACATCAAATACAAGCTTGTAAAAGAGCGTATCCTCCGGCATAACCGTTTTCATAACGCCGCTGAGAAGTGACTCGGGAGAAAACGGAACAAGGATATCCCCGTCATAATCTCCGAGTGACTCTCCGGCTCTTCTTATTGCGTATTTCCAATAACCGTTCAGGTTAAGATAACTGTCGCGTACAAGCTGAGGACGCGGATACTCCTGCCACGGCTTGTCGCCTATACTGTCATAAAACCTTGATTTCAGCTGATGAACTGCCATAATCAACCTCCGTTTTATTTTTATAAAACACACAAACATTCCGTATTTAATTATAATTAAAAGACTTTTTTATTTCAACAAAAAGGCAGGCTTTCAACCTGCCTTTAATTATTTTCATAAAAACACGGTGTTATGCGAGTTAATATACTAAATTACTTTTCAAGTGAGCATTCAAGCGATGCTTTTACAAAGCCCTTGAAAAGAGGGTGTGCCTTGTTCGGTCTTGACTTAAACTCAGGGTGATACTGAACTCCGACATAAAACGGCTTATCCGTAAGCTCCACTGTTTCAACAAGCCGTCCGTCCGGTGAAAGACCCGAAAGAACAAGACCCTTTTCCGTAAGTATATCCCTATAATTATTATTAAACTCGTACCTATGTCTGTGGCGCTCTGAGATTTCACTCTTTTCATAGCATCTCGCCATTGTCGTGCCGCCTTTTATAACACAGGGATAAGCGCCCAGCCTCAAGGTTCCTCCCTTGTTTATCTCCTCACTCTGTCCCGGCATGAAGTCTATAACCTTGTTCTTGCAGCCCTCATCAAATTCTCCCGAAAAGGCGTCGCTTATTCCTGCGACATGACGCGCAAATTCTATAACGGCTATCTGCATACCAAGACAAATTCCGAAATACGGAATGTTGTTCTCACGTGCATACTTTGCGGCAAGAATCATTCCCTCAATGCCCCTGTTTCCGAAGCCTCCCGGAACAATTATTCCGTCGACGGAGGAAAGTATATCCTCATATGTATCCCCGGTAAGTGTTTCCGAATCAATCCATTCTATCTCAACATCCGAGTCATAGCAGTAACCTGCATGACGAAGCGCCTCCGCAACTGAAAGATAAGCATCATGAAGCTGCACATATTTTCCTACAAGACCTATCTTTACGGTATTTGTACGTGACTTTATTCTGTCAACAAGCTCAGTCCATTCGGTAAGCTCGGGCATCGGAGCATCTATCCCGAGTTCTCTGCAAACAACAGATGAAAAGTTTGACTTTTCAAGCATAAGGGGAGCTTCGTAAAGACAAGGAAGGGTGATATTTTCAATAACACAGTCAGGCTTTACATTGCAAAAAAGAGAAATCTTCTTAAAAATCGCTTCTTCAAGAGGCTCATCACAGCGCAATACGATGATGTTCGGGTTTATTCCCATCCCCTGCAATTCCTTTACCGAATGCTGTGTAGGCTTTGACTTATGCTCGTCCGAGCCACTGAGAAACGGTACCAGAGTAACATGAATAAAAAGACTGTTTTCCCTTCCTACCTCGAGAGAAATCTGTCTTACAGCCTCAAGGAAAGGCTGCGATTCAATGTCACCAATGGTACCGCCGATTTCTGTGATAACAACATCCGCGTCGGTTTTCTTGCCCACGCGATAAATAAACTCTTTTATTTCATTTGTAATATGAGGGATAACCTGTACCGTGGAGCCGAGGTATTCGCCGCGGCGTTCTTTATTGAGTACATTCCAGTAAACCTTACCGGTAGTTAAATTTGAATATTTATTGAGGTCTTCATCAATAAACCTCTCATAGTGTCCGAGATCAAGGTCGGTTTCCGCACCGTCCTCGGTTACATATACTTCTCCGTGCTGATAGGGACTCATCGTCCCGGGATCTACATTTATATACGGGTCAAGCTTTTGAGCCGCAATCTTAAGACCCCTTGCCTTGAGAAGCCGTCCGAGGGATGCGGCAGTTATCCCCTTGCCGAGTCCCGAAACAACACCTCCGGTAACAAAAATATATTTCGTCATGATTAAATGCCCCGCTTTCTGAAATCCCATTTTTAAAACTCTGACCTTATGAGTCCTGAGCTTCTGAGTTTTATTTGTATGTGGAAATGATGTTTTCCGCAATTTTTCTTCTGGTAACGCACCTGTCCATCGCGTGTTTTTCGATATACCTGTGTGCCTCCGCTTCCGTCATTTTAAGTTCCTCGATGAGAAGCCACTTTGCCCTGTTTACAAGACGTATTTCCTCCATCTTCTCTTCAAATGAGGCTGTCTTTTCCTCCATTCGTCTTATACGCTCCCGCATTCCGCAAAGCATAAGCATTGACTGCTTAACCGTTTCGCCGTTTGTGGGCTTTTGAAGCACCAATGCCCCGTAAGGACTCACCTTTTCACAGATATCCGAATAAAAATCACTTTTAACAAAAAGCATAACCCCTGTGCCGGTTTTTTCACATATATCCAGTGAGAGGTTCACTCCGAAGTCATCCGGCAGTGGGACGTTTATGATAACAATATCAAAGCCTCTCTCAAGCAACAATCTCTTTGCTTTTGCGACGTCCTTTGCGACTATAACAGGGTTGTATCTGCTGTCGGGGAGATATTTTTTCAGCGATGTATTAAAATTTTCAGAAGCCGAAACCAGCAATACACTGTAGATATGGTCACTGAAATCCACTGTAAACTCCCCCCGTCATTTATTTTAGTGAAATACTTTATACCTTTGTTTTATTGTTTATATATGCCTCAATTGTAGTTCCCGGCAATGTATCCGAAATAAAATCGGAAGCCTTTACCGCAGAAACAGCCTCATCAAAGTTCTTCGGTAATGCTCTGAAATCTTTAAGAATACTCTCCGGAGCATCATAAAGATTTATGTCAGCTGCCTTCGGGAGCTCAAGATTATCTCTGATTCCCAAGAGTCCGGCGCGGATAATGAGTGCAAACGCGAGATACGGATTGCACAGCGGGTCGGGAGAGCGAAGTTCTGCACGCTTATACTCTCCGACAGCCGCCGGAATTCTTATGAGCTGCGACCTGTTTTCCTTTGACCATGAGATATAAAGAGGTGCCTTGTCGCTGCCAAAGCGCCTGTAGGAGTCAGCGGACGGATTTAGGAAAAGTGTCATGTCGGAAATATACCTGAGAATTCCGGCAAGCACGGGCTCCATAACATCCTCTCCCGACGCAGCCTTTGCCGAGATGTTGATATGCATACCGTTTCCCGGTCTGTCCGAAATAGGCTTCGGTGAAAAATCGGCAAAGAGGCCGTTCCGCGCCGAAACGGTATTTACGACCGATTTGAAGGTTACGGCATTGTCGGCAGCCGAAAGCGCATCCGCATATCTGAAATCAATTTCATTCTGCCCCGGACCGTCCTCATGATGAGAGCTTTCCGGTGCAATGCCCATTTTTTCAAGAGTCAGGCAAATCTCACGTCTTACATTTTCACCCTTGTCCTCCGGGGCAATATCCATATACCCGGCATTGTCATAAGGCTTTCTCGTCGGTTCTCCGTCCTCATCTCTTTCAAAGAGGTAGAATTCCATCTCTGTTCCGAATGAAAAGCTTATTCCCATCTTTTCCGCTTCTTCTATTTGCTTTATAAGCAAATTTCGAAGGTCCGCCTCAAACGGAGTTCCGTCCGGGTAGGTTATTCCACAAAAAATACGAAGAACTCTTCCGTGATCCGGTCTCCAAGGTAAAACAGCGATATTGGACGGATCCGGATGAAGAAGAAGATCCGAATGAACACCGCTTGAAAACCCCGGAATCGCAGAGCCGTCGATAGCAATTCCGAAATCAAAGGCACGCTTTATTTCGTCAGCCATTATTGAGATGTTTTTTTGATTTCCGAATACATCGCAGAAGGCAAGACGAATAAATTTCACGTCCTCCTCTTCGATATACTGCATTATCTCCTTAGGTGAATAAGTCATAAAGCTCCCATTCCTTTCTAATTGGCAATATACATCTGCTTATAAGGGTTTTTACTGTCAGGTGTAACAACCGTAAATTCTTCATTCAAAATGTCCTCTGTTTTTTTATCAAAGTATCTGCAATATTTTTCAAGATACGGCTTTATTTCAGCAATGTCCTCAGCGGTTGCTTTTCTGACAATCGTGCGATCCGAAAAGCATATGTCAGAGGTATCTCCGCGAAGAAACATCTTTCCGCCGTGCATACCCATGGACGGGAAGTTTCCAACGAGAGGTCTGCCGTCATCGTATATGCCGAGAACTATTATAAGACCACCCGCCTGGTACTCGCCGAGAAAGCTTCCGGTATGACCCCCTATAACTATGACGGGCTTTTTTTCTCTGTAAGCCTTCATATGAATTCCCGTGCGGTATCCGGCGTTTTTTTCAACATAAAACTCACCGCCGCGCATGGCATATCCCGCGGTATCGCCTATGTTCCCGTGGACAATTATCTCTCCGCAGTTCATGGTATCTCCGACAGCGTCCTGAGCATTTCCCAAAACCTCTATCCTTGCGCCGCTGAGATACGCTCCGAGGGCATTTCCGGGAATTCCTTCAATGGTGACGGTCTTTTTTCCGAGTCCCGCCGCAAGGAACCTGTGTCCCAGACAGTTTTTTATAACAAAGCTGTCATCTGATGAACGAAGCATATTATTTATCTCGGTATATGTAAGATTCTTCGCATCAATATACATAATTATGATACCACCCTTGTCTCAAAAGTAAATATTTTTGTTATTCTCCGGCATGAGAGATTCCGAGTATTTCAAGTTCTTTTTCGTTCATTCCGACACCTCTGAGCATGAGTCGGTTTCCCTTCAAAGCTTCAATCGAGTTAATACCCATTCCGCCCATAAGCTCTTTTATCTCGTGATTCCATGCAGTCATAAGATTTACAAGTCTTTCACAGCCCTCATCAGGGTTTAGTCTCTTTACAAGGTCTTCTCTTTGAGTTGCAATGCCCCAGTTACACTTACCCGACTGACAGGTTCTGCAAAGATGACACCCGAGTGCAAGTAATGCCGCCGTCGCGACATAACACGCGTCGGCGCCGAGCGCGATTGCCTTAACTACATCCGCGGAGCTTCTTATACTGCCCCCGACTATGAGTGATACGTTGTTACGTATCCCTTCTGAGCGCAGCCGTGTATCCACGGCTGCGAGTGCAAGTTCTATCGGGATTCCTACATTGTCGCGAATTCTGGTCGGGGCAGCTCCCGTACCTCCGCGGTAACCGTCAATCGCGATTATGTCCGCGCCGCTTCTTGCAATACCGCTCGCTATAGCGGCGATATTGTGTACGGCGGCAACCTTTACGATAACAGGCTTTCTGTTACAGGTTGCCTCCTTAAGCGAATACACAAGCTGACGCAGATCCTCGATAGAATAAATATCATGATGCGGCGCGGGCGAAATTGCGTCGGAGCCCTCAGGTATCATTCTGGTACGGGATACATCGCCGACAATTTTTGCACCCGGAAGATGTCCTCCTATACCTGGCTTTGCACCCTGCCCCATCTTTATCTCTATCGCCGCACCCGAGTTCAGGTATTCCTCATGAACGCCGAATCTTCCCGACGCAACCTGTACTATGGTATTTTCGCCGTAACAGTAAAAATCCTCATGAAGTCCGCCCTCGCCCGTATTGTAGCAAATACCGAGTTCCTTTGCGGCTCTGGCAAGGCTTTCATGTGCGTTATAGCTTATTGAGCCATAGCTCATTGCCGAGAACATAACAGGCATGGAAAGCTCTATCTGCGGCGGAAAATCCGTCTTTATTCTTCCGTTTTTGTCACGCTCGATTTTCTCCGGCTTTTTACCTAGAAAGACCCTTGTTTCCATGGGCTCACGAAGCGGATCTATGGACGGGTTCGTAACCTGTGACGCATTGATGAGCATCCTGTCCCAATAAACCGGTGTCGGATTCGGATTTCCCATTGACGAAAGTAATACGCCTCCGCTGTACGCCTGCTTGTATATCTCTTTTATCGTGTTTCCCGTCCAGTTTGCATTTTCACGGAAGGTACAATCATTCTTAACAATTTTAATTGCATGTGTGGGACAGAAAGTCACACATCTCTGACAGTCAACACACTTTGCCTCATCACTGCATACAATTCCTTTTTCCTTATCAAAAAAATGTACCTCGTTTGCGCACTCACGCTCGCAGATATGACAGTTTATACAACGGTCATAGTTTCTCACAACTTCAAAATCGGGAAACATATACGGCATCTTCATCAGTACGCACCCTCTTTCACCTTAATTATTATCGGTTCTCCCCCTGCGGGAGAGTAAAAATTCTTTGCGTCCGGGTCCATGGCACGTATCGCCGCCTCTTCACTGGATATGTAAACTCTGTCACCGTTTTCGGCGGCAACCATCGACCGGAGCTTGAGCCTGTCATTGAGCGCCATAAGACCTCCGTTAAAGCCCAGAATAACAGAAAACGGACCTGTGATAAGAAGACTCGGAAACATCTTACGGAGGTACTCATATTCCTTTGCCTTTTCAGCGTCCCCGCACCTCTCTATCGTGCTCCAAAAAGGCGCCGCAATGACAGACGCCATCTCCGTCAGCGTAAGTCGTTGCCTCCTAAGCAGATAATCGGCTATATATGTAATAACCTCGGTGTCGGTTTGAAGTGTACATTTATAACCGAATATCTCAATAAATCTTCTGTTGGCATCATAGGAGGAGATTTCTCCGTTGTGTACTACGGAATAATCAAGAAGAGAAAACGGATGAGCTCCTCCCCACCATCCCGGAGTATTTGTAGGATACCTTCCGTGCGCGGTCCAGGAGTATGCCTCATACTCTTCAAGACGGTAGAAGGCTCCCACATCCTCGGGATAACCGACTGCTTTGAATGCACCCATGTTTTTTCCGCTTGAAAAAACATATGCGCCTTTGATTTCAGTATTTATTTTCATTACACACCTTGCGACATATTCCTTTTCGTCAATTTGCAGACGTATAAGCACAGATGAAAGCGGTGCTAAAAAATATCTCCGGATAAGAGGAACATCTGTGATATTCGGAATCTTTCTAACTGGAATATTTTCGTCTTTTACAATTTCAAAGCTGTCCTTGAGAAGCTTCTCACATTCTGCTCTTGCGGTATTGTCATCATAAAAGATATGAAAGGCATAAAACTCCTTATAATCAGGATAAATACCGTATGCGGCAAAGCCTCCTCCGAGTCCGTTTGATCTGTCATGCATGGGAATCATACTCTCTATTATCTTTTCTCCCGACATACGGTTTCCGTCTCTTGAAATAACCGCGGAAATTGCGCAACCCGACGGTATACGGACCTGACCTTCAAGCTTCATAACCCTCATCCTTTCGGAAATAAAATAAAAGGCGCTCATTCACGTAAAGGGCAAAAATCCCTTTAAATGAATGAACGCCTTTGCTCATTGCCGGAATTATAGCACAGGGAGAAACAGATGTCAATTTGATTAAAAAATTTTTTGCAAAATTTCAAAAAAGGTGTTGACAAATGATTTTCACAGCGTATAATGACTCACATGAAAAGGCAAAGGCGTCTTGGAGATTCGGTCTCCTTGACGCCTTTTTCATTTTCAAAATTCCCGATTAATTATTATCACTGAAAACAAGCAGAGGCAATGACGTCCTGAGTTATTAAAATTCACGGGTGTCGTTGCCTCTGCTTGTTTATTCTGACAAAAGGAGTGTTGAATTTATGAAGACAGTATCAGATTATTTCGGATGCCTTGTTTTTGATGACAGAGTCATGAAAGCAAAACTTTCGGCGAAGGTATATACATCGCTGAAAAAAACCATTGACGAAGGGGCAAGACCTGACAATGAAGTTGCAAATGCCGTTGCGGCTGCTATGAAGGACTGGGCAGTTGAAAACGGTGCGACGCATTTTACCCATTGGTTTCAGCCGCTTACGGGAATCACCGCTGAAAAGCATGACAGCTTTATCACACCCGCATCTGACGGACGCGTAATCATGGAGTTCTCGGGAAAAGAACTTATCAAGGGAGAACCGGATGCCTCCTCATTTCCGTCGGGCGGACTCCGTGCAACGTTTGAAGCTCGCGGTTACACTGCGTGGGATCCCACATCATATGCATTCATAAAAGATAAGACACTTTGTATTCCTACCGCTTTCTGCTCATACGGCGGCGAGGCACTTGACAAAAAAACTCCACTTCTCCGTTCCATGGAAGCACTCAACAAACAGGCAATGCGTATCCTCAAGCTCTTCGGAAATACAGATGTAAAGTGTGTAAAAACCTCCGTAGGTCCCGAGCAGGAGTACTTCCTCGTAGACAAAGAGGCATACGACAAGCGAAAAGACCTTATTTTTTCCGGAAGAACTCTTTTTGGTGCAATGCCTCCGAAGGGTCAGGAAATGGATGACCATTACTTCGGTGTTATAAAGCCGAGGGTTGCTGAGTATATGAATGACTTAAACGAAGAGCTCTGGAAGCTCGGAATACTGGCAAAGACCGAGCACAACGAGGTTGCCCCGGCACAGCATGAGCTTGCACCCATATACTCAACAACTAATATTGCAACCGACCACAACCAGTTGACAATGGAAATTATGCAAAAGGTTGCGGCAAAGCACGGTCTTGTCTGTCTTCTGCATGAGAAGCCTTTTGCGGGAGTAAACGGTTCAGGTAAGCACAACAACTGGTCAATCTCCACAGACACGGGTATAAACCTTTTAACTCCCGGAGAAACACCATACGAAAATGCGCAGTTTTTACTTTTCCTTTGTGCGGTAATAAAGGCTGTTGATGACTATCAGGACCTTCTTCGAATTTCCGTGGCAACCGCAGGAAATGATCACCGACTCGGCGCAAACGAAGCACCCCCTGCCGTAATTTCGATGTTTCTCGGTGACGAGCTCACAGCCGTGCTTGACGCTATTGAAAAAGAGGAGCCGTATAACGGCACCGAAAAATCGGTTATGAAGCTCGGCGTAAGTGTGCTTCCGAAGTTTCCGAAGGATACTACAGACAGAAACCGTACATCGCCGTTTGCCTTTACGGGAAACAAATTTGAATTCCGTATGCTCGGTTCTTCAAACAGTATAGCATGTGCAAATATCATGCTGAACGCCGCCGTTGCGGAATCACTTAAGGTTTACGCGGACAGACTTGAGGGTGCAAAAGATTTTGAGTCTGTTCTTCATGAAATGATAAGGAAAACCATCAGGGATCACAAGAGAATTATCTTTAACGGCAACGGATATGATGACGCATGGATAAAGGAAGCAACCGAGGTACGCGGACTTTCAAATCTTCGGACAACGCCGGACGCTTTCCCGAGGCTTCTTGATAAAAAGAACGTTGATATGCTTACCTCTCATAAGGTTTTCACCGTTCCAGAGATAGAGTCGCGTTATGAGATAATGCTTGAAAACTACTGTAAAACCGTAAACATCGAGGGTCTTACGATGGTCGACATGGCAAAGAAAGAGATTCTTCCCGCAATTGAAGACTATATCTATGACCTTGCCGAAACATGCAAGGCAAAAACGGGTGTTATAGGTGATGCTGCGGGAAAATATGAAAAAGAAAAAATTTCAAAACTCTCAGTTCTTGTTGATGAGATTCACGACGCAACAGACTCCCTTGAAAAATCACTCATTAAGTACAAGACCATAGCAGATATCACAAAAGCGTCTGAGTACATACGTGATGATATTCTCAAAAAAATGGCGGAGCTGCGTATTCCGTGTGACGAGGCAGAGACTCTTACAGCTGAAAAATACTGGCCGTTCCCAACCTATGGCGAGCTCCTTTTCGGTGTAAGGTAAGAAAAAAGTGAAATATAAAAGTGTTTAAAAGGGATGTGTTAAAAATGACCGTAGAATTTTGGTATTTAATCGGAGCAGCATTGGTTTTCTGGATGCAGGCCGGCTTTGCGATGATTGAAGCGGGCTTCACAAGAGCAAAGAATGCCGGAAATATCTTAATGAAAAACTTAATGGACTTTTGTATAGGAACGATAGTGTTCTCACTTCTGGGTTATTCGCTTATGATGGGCGAGGATACATTGTTCGGGCTTATAGGAATTCCGAATCTTGACTTATTTACTCATTTTAAGGAGTTCATAGCAAGTCCTGCAGACGGAAGCTTCACTGGGGCTTCCACCTTCGTGTTCAACCTCGTGTTCTGTGCCACAACCGCAACAATAGTTTCGGGCGCAATGGCAGAGCGCACCAAGTTTTCGGCTTACTGCATTTATTCGGCGATAATATCACTTTTCATCTACCCCATCGAGGCTCATTGGATCTGGGGCGGCGGCTGGCTTTCGGCTCTCGGCTTCCATGATTACGCTGGCTCCTGTGCAATTCACATGGTCGGCGGTATCGCGGCTCTTGTAGGTGCAATATTCCTCGGGCCTCGTATCGGTAAATACAAAAGAGATAAGGACGGTAAAGTAATCAAGGTTAACGCCATACCGGGACATAACATCACCATAGGCGCTCTCGGTGTATTCATACTTTGGCTCGGCTGGTACGGATTCAACGGTGCCGCCGCAACAACCCCGTCAGAGCTCGCTTCAATTTTCCTTACAACAACAATCGCACCGTCGGTAGCAACGGTTACAACGATGATTTACACATGGGTAAAGAACGGTAAGCCGGACGTATCAATGTGTCTCAACGCATCCCTCGCAGGTCTTGTCGGTGTAACGGCAGGATGTGATGCTTTTGATGCCATAGGTGCTGCCGTTGTAGGTATCGTCTCGGGTATACTCGTCGTAGTGGTTGTTGAAGCTCTTGACCTTAAGTTCCACGTAGATGACCCTGTCGGCGCCGTAGGCGTTCATATGGCAAACGGTATCTGGGGTACGATCGCAGTAGGACTTCTTGCAAATCCGGATGCACCGGCAGGTCTCAGCGGTCTTTTCTATACCGGAGACTTCAAGCAGTTGGGTCTTCAGATGCTTGGCTTTGCTTCGGTTGCGACATACGCCGTAGTAATGATGATCATCACATTTGCACTTATCAAAAAGTTCCACGGTATACGTGCCGATGCCGAGGATGAGATTTCAGGTCTTGATATTTCAGAGCACGGTCTTCCGAGCGCATATCCGGACTTTGCTCCCTCTGTTCACAAGTATACATCTTATGCGGGAGACGAAGGAATCGTTGCTACACCCGAGGGAGCCGAAGTTCCCGTTGCGGAAGCAGTTCCCGTTAAGAAAGTTCCGTCATTTGAAGCATCGGATACTAAAGCTCCTAAGTTTACAAAGATTGAGATCATCTGTAAGGAAGCGAAATTTGACGCACTTAAGAACGCTCTTACAAATCTCGGAATCAGCGGCATGACCGTATCACACGTACTCGGCTGCGGTGTACAGGGCGGAAAACCCGAATACTATCGTGGTGTTCCCGTTGAAACAAGTCTTCATCCGAAGGTACAGGTTGACATCGTTGTAAGTAAGGTTCCTGTAAGAGATGTTATAGAAACTGCAAAGAACATTCTTTACACAGGACATATCGGTGACGGTAAGATCTTTGTTTACGACGTAGAAAATGTTGTAAAGGTACGTACAGGTGAAGAGGGCTATGACGCACTTCAGGATGTTGAGTAAATCATTTTTATAAGTAAAAGGTAAAGAAAAATTCTTAAAGAGGTATAATTTATGTGTTCGATTATGGGCTACTGTGACAGTGGCATTGATATTTCAAAATTTGAAGAAGGCTTCAAGGAAACGGTTTCACGCGGCCCTGACGACTCAAAAATTATAGATACGGGCAAAGGTCTTCTCGGCTTTCACCGCCTTGCAATAATGGGTCTTACCCCCGAAGGCATGCAGCCCTTTGAATTTGACGGAAGTTATGTTGTCTGCAACGGCGAAATCTACGGCTTTAAAAAATTCCGAGCTGTTCTTGAAGAAAAGTACACCTTTAAAAGTGACTCTGACTGTGAGATTCTCCTTCCTTTATATTTTGAGTTCGGAATAAATATGTTCAGGATGCTGGATGCAGAATTTGCAATGATAATTTACGACGGCAGAAAAAAAGAATACATCGCCGCCAGAGACCCTATCGGTATCCGACCGCTTTATTACGGGTACGACGAGAAAGGCGTCATCCTCTTTGCAAGTGAGGCAAAAAACCTTGTTCCGCTCTGTAAAAAGGTCATGCCCTTCCCGCCGGGATACTATTACAAAGGCGGTAAATTCACATGCTACAATGACATAACCGAGGTCTTCAAGGTTGTTGATGACGACATCGAAACTGTCTGTAAAAACATCAACAAAAAACTCACTGCCGGTATAACAAAACGACTGATTTCAGATGTAAAGGTTGGCTTTCTCCTTTCTGGAGGTCTTGACTCATCTCTGGTTTGCGCAGTTGCTCAAAAGGAATCCCCCGTTCCCATAAAGACATTTGCCATCGGAATGAGTGAGGACGCAATAGACCTGAAATATGCAAAAGAAGTCGCCGGGTATATCGGCAGTGACCATACCGAGGTCATCATAACAAAGGAGGATGTGCTTTCGTCCCTAGACCGTGTAATAAAAATTCTCGGCACATATGACATAACCACGATAAGAGCATCTATGGGAATGTACCTTCTTTGCAAGTGGATTCATGAGAATACGGACATACGCGTTCTTCTCACCGGTGAAATCTCGGATGAGCTTTTCGGTTACAAGTATACCGACTTTGCGCCGAATGCCGAAGAATTTCAGAAGGAATCCGTAAAACGTATACATGAGCTTCATATGTACGATGTACTTCGTGCCGACAGATGTATCTCCGTAAACTCGCTTGAAGCACGTGTCCCGTTTGGAGACCTTAACTTCGTAAGATATGTTATGTCGATAAATCCGAAGATGAAGCTCAATACATACGGCAAGGGCAAGTATCTTTTAAGACACGCATTTGAAGGAGACTATCTCCCGAAGGACATTCTTTATCGTGAAAAGGCAGCCTTTTCTGATGCCGTAGGGCATTCAATGGTTGATTATCTGAAGGAATATGCAAACAACCTCTACACGGATAAGGAATACGAAAAAAAGATACAAAAATACACTCATGCAAAGCCCTTCACGAAAGAGTCTCTCCTCTATCGCGAAATCTTTGAAAAATACTATCCGGGTCAGTCGGATATGGTTGTTGACTTCTGGATGCCGAACAAATCATGGGAGGGCTGCGACGTGGACGACCCGTCAGCAAGAGTTCTTTCAAACTACGGTGACAGCGGTAAGTGATATCCGGCATTGTAATTACAATTAAAAGCGTGAAGAGATATCGTTTTATATAAGAGACGAAGTATAAGTTACATAAAGACAGGACATGTACGGAAAACCGCGCATGCCCTGTTTGTTTTTATTTACTTACGGCTTTTGTCAAATATCGTTTCCGTTATGAACTCCTGTTACAGAAAAGATAACCCATTCCGCAACGTTTACCGCATGGTCTCCGATTCTTTCAAAGTATTTTGCTATCATCAGAAGATCAAGCGCATACTCCCCGTCTCTCGGATTCTTGTGAATTTTATCGATAAGGTGCTCCTTTACCTCATCAAAATAGGTGTCAACCGTATCATCCGACTTTATAACGGCTTTTGCAAGCTCAGTATCTTTTTTTACAAAGGCATCCACACTGTTATTGACCATCTCAATAACGGATCTTGCCATCTGTCTCATAAGGTCATCGTGCTCCGCAGCTCTGCCGTTCATAGACATAATAATATCTGCGATATCGTCAGCCTGGTCACCTATTCTCTCCATATCAGTTATCATCTTCAGAGCCGCGGATATCTGACGGAGATCTCTCGCAACCGGTTGCTGCTGTAAAAGCAACTTGAGGCAAAGGGATTCAATCTCCCTTTCCTTGTTGTCTATTTCGGCATCAAGCGGCTCAACCTGCTTTGCGAGCTCACGGCTGCCGTTTGTAAGAGCCTTTGATGCACGGGCAATTACCGCCTCGCAAAGTGCTCCCATTTCAGTAAGCTTCGTGTTTAAAAGAGCAAGCTGCTCATCAAAGTGATTTCTCATTTAACCAAACCTTCCTGTGATATAATCTTCTGTTTTCTGCTTTGCAGGTGTTGAGAAAATCTTTTCCGTATTTCCGTATTCTATAAGCTCTCCGAGAAGGAAGAATGCCGTATTGTCGGAGATACGTACCGCCTGTTGCATGTTATGCGTAACAATGATTATTGTATATTTTTTCTTTAGTTCAAGGATAAGGTCCTCAATTTTTGATGTTGAAATAGGGTCAAGTGCCGAGGTAGGCTCATCCATGAGTAGAATATCCGGCTCAACGGCAAGTGCACGGGCAATACAGAGTCTCTGCTGCTGACCGCCTGACAAACCGAGCGCGTTTTTATTCAGTCTGTCCGAAACCTCGTCCCAGATAGCAGCTCCCTTAAGAGATTTTTCCACTATCTCATCAAGCTCTGATTTCTTTCTTATACCATGTGTTCTCGGTCCGTAAGCTATGTTGTCATAAATACTCATCGGGAACGGATTCGGCTTCTGGAATACCATTCCGATTTCCTTTCTAAGCTCATTAACATCCACCGACGGCGCATAGATATCCTGATCCTTGTACTTTATCTCTCCGGTGATTTTAACGTCGGGAATAAGGTCATTCATGCGGTTAAGATTCTTAAGGAAGGTTGATTTACCGCATCCGGACGGACCTATAAGAGCCGTTATGCTGTGCTCCTCAATATTGAGGCTTATATCTTTAAGTGCCTGAGTCTCTCCGTACCATAGACACATGTCCTTAACGGTGATTATAGCTTTACTCATAGACTATTTTTCCTCCTGAAGTATTTTTCCGCAAGCGTTGCAAGTAGATTTATAAGCAATGTAAGAACCATCAGTATCGCCGCTATTGCGAACGCAACACCGAATTCCCCCTGCTCCTTCGCATAAACATAAAGTGCTACCGTAAGCGTCGAGCCGGCACTCTTAAGTCCTTCTATAAGACCGTTTACCGAGTGAGCAAATCCGGCCGTAAAAAGAAGTGCCGCCGATTCGCCGAGAATACGTCCTACCGAGAGAATACAGCCTGTAACTATTCCGTCAACGCAGCCGGGAAGAACAACAGTCCTTATAACCCTCCATTTTCCCGCGCCGAGACCGAACGCACCCTCTCTGTAGCTCTGCGGCACGGTTTTAAGGCTCTCCTGAGTAGTTCTCATTACAGTCGGAAGATTCATGATAACAAGAGTCATGGCGCCTGCGAGAATCGAGGTTTTCATTCCGAGGAACTGACAGAAGAACAGCATACCGACAAGACCGTAAATGATAGACGGAATACCCGAAAGTGTTTCTGCCGCATATTCAATGACAGATACGAGCTTTTTATTTGTTGCGTACTCCGTAAGATACACAGCCGCCCCGACACCCAGAGGCAATACAACAACAAGCGTCGCAAGAACGATGTATACAGTATTTAAAATATCCGGCAAAATACCTATGGTTTCCGAAACATAGCTCGGCTTTGTGGTCAGGAACTCCCATGAGATATTCGGAATTCCTTTTGCAAGAACGTAAAATATCATAAAAATAACCAGACCGCATGTTATGAATGTCGATAGTCCCATGAGAAAATTCATCATTCGGATATACAATTTTCTTTTTGCAGTTACATTGTTTTTGTCCATATTATTTCTCCTTGTCTCTCTTCAAAAAGAAGTTGAGTGTCGCATTTATCAGCATTATAAACAAAAACAGTACAAGTGCTATCGAAAACAATGCTTCTCTCTGAAGTCCCGATGAGTATGACATCTCGCTCGCAACTGCCGTCGTAAGAAATCATACGCTTTCAAAAAGTTTCGGCATATTCGGGACATTTCCCGAAACCATCATTACTGCCATTGCCTCGCCTATGGCTCTTCCGACGCCCAGAACGACAGCTGCGGCAATACCGCTTTTTGCAGCCGGAACGGAAACCCTGAAATAAGTTTCGACAGGTGTCGCTCCCAACGCAAGAGACGCATCCTCATATTCCTTCGGAACTGCCTCAAGAGATGTTATCGACACCTTGATTATTGACGGCAGAATCATTATCGCAAGTACAATCATTGCCGCAAGAAGACTCGCTCCGTCGGGGATATTGAATACCTTACGTATTCCGGGCACAAGCACCAACATTCCGACGAGGCCATATACAACAGACGGAATACCCGCAAGAAGGCTTACTGCCTGTGAAACCACCGACCGCACGGAAGGCGGTGCAACCTTCGCAAGGAATACCGCGGTAAGAAAACCTACCGGAACTCCGAGGATGATTGCTCCCGCCGTGCCGTAAATACTGGTCAGAATGAAAGGTAAAATTCCGAACCTCGGATCACTTGCAGTTGATGCCCATGTCTTTCCGAAAAGAAAATCCTTAAGGCCGATTTCCCTTATCGCCGGTATACCCGAGATAACCAGGTATACCGTGATAAGAAGTACGCTCGCCACCGTCACAAGTCCGAGTATAAGGAAGATGCCATGAACTATCGTTTCAAATAATTGCTTCTTACTTCTCATTCATTATCTGCTCCGATTCTCAGTTTACCGGAACTGCTCCGGCCTTTGTGATAATCTCCGCTGCATCCTTTGAGGTTGCAAAGTCAAAGAACTTCTGAGCCGTCTCCGACAGCGCCGTGCCGTCCTTTGTTACAAGTACGAACGGGCGCTGAATTTTGTATGAACCGTCTTTTACGGTTGCTTCCGTAGGTGTTACGCCACCGACCTTAAGTGCCTTTACGCTGTCCTTAAGGGCTGCGAGAGAAGCATATCCTATCGCACCGGGGTTCTGAGCTACGGTTGTTATTACATCGCCCGTAGAGGTAAGCTCCTGACGGTATTTGCACTTATCCTTGGTCTCTGTGATTGACTCAAATCCGTCTCTTGTGCCACTTCCTGCCTCACGTCCTATGAGAACGATTTCAGCATCTGCACCGCCTACATCCTTCCAGTTTGTTATCTCGCCCGTGTAGATCTTTGCAATCTGCTCAACGGTAAGATCATTAACCTTGTTTTCCGGATTTACGATGATTGCAATTCCGTCGAGAGCAAGCGTTGTTTCTTTGAGCCCGTCTGCCTTTTCTTCATCCTTAAGTGCACGGCTTGAAAGTCCGATATCACAGCGTCCTTCAGATACAGCTGTTATACCCGAACCCGAGCCTGTCGGATTGTAAGTAAACTTTGCACCCGTATCATTCTCGAAAACTTCACCGAGCGCACCGATTACTTTTTCCATCGAAGTAGACCCGTCGGTTGAAACGGTTCCTGCTGTTTTTTTGTCATTTTCTTTTTTTGTTGCGTCATCCTTGTCGGTTGTTTTTCCGCAAGCGGATGCAACAGTCATGATGAATGCCGCAGCAAGAATGATGCTTACTATTTTCTTTAAATTTTTCATTTCTCATTGCTTCCTTTCAAAGTAGGTTATCTTTCACTTAGTTTGTTCACAGGTCCCTTTTTTCGGTTCCTGTGATTATTATGCTACCCTTCTACTGTAAAATTAACTATCCCGACAATGTAAAATGAAAATAAAAAAATCCCGACTTTGTAAAGATTTCTTAAAGTCGGGATTTGTATTTATCACTCACAAGCACAAAAGCACTTGTTTTAGATAATAATTATTTGAATTTTTTCCTTACAGATACTGTGTAAGCTGCGCCCATACCGGTTATAAGCATAAGTGCGGCAAAAGTAACGGCAGAATTGCTGTCACTTGTTTTCGCAATCTTTTCAGTTCCAGGCTGAGAAGAGCCCTGACCTGCAACTGCTTTGATAACGAAGTTCGTGCTGCACTCTCCGTCGTTATAAACAACCGTCAATGTATGTTTTCCGACGGACAGAGTAGAAAGATAGTCCTTCTTAAGCGTAACCACCGTTGAACCTGAGGCTGCCGTATACTTGTCATCAGAAATCGTTGTGCCGTCAACCCTTACCCCGGTAAACCTGGAAAAATCTCCGTTTGCACGGAAGGTAAGTGTAGCGTCGCTGTTTTGTATCCATACACCGTTTGCGCCTTCAATGATTTTATATCCAGGTGTGATTCCGGACTTTTGCGGTGTCATAGTGAGGTCGGTATATGCCCAAAAAGTGTACATCTTTCCGGTCGAATCGGAGTCCGGATCAATGTTAACGAGTCTGTAGTTATAAAGAGTGCCGTTAATCTTTATCTTTGTATCGGCAGTAAAGTAATAGCCGTGTTCTGCCTTAAAATATAAAATGTATTGATAGATTTCGCCGCTTTTAAAGGCAGTGATATGCTTTTCATAAGCTTTATCAAAGAATTCGGCGGAGTTAACACCTGCTCCGTCCTTCGTTTCCCAGCATTCAAACTGGTAAATATACGGAGCGTTTTCAGGGGTCTTACCTGTAAAGACCGGCTTGTCGCCATCCTTGAAGGTAACGGTTGCGCCCTCGATCTCTATCAGGTCGATTTTCTGCCACGGAGCCTCCGGGGTCATGGAGAAAACATCCGTGAAGCGAATGGTCATGCCGCCGTCAGTCACCTGCACCTGCCAGGGCTTCAGGGTGACCTCTTTTCCATGGAAATATAGTTTTGTGTTCCCGTCGAAGCGGTAGCCCTGCTCCAGACCCAAATCGGCGATATTAAAGGCCACTCCGTAGGTATAAGTCCTGCCATACTTAAAACTCTCGATAAGCTGACCGTAGCCTCCGTTCAGGCTTTCATCGGAGTTGATGCCGACGCTGCGGTCGTCCTTATCCTCCCACATCTCATACGCCACGTCAGAGAAGGCGCTGCCGGAATATCCGTTAAATCTCGGCTTGTCGCCGTCTACATAAAAGTCTGTGGAAACCCCGTTCAGAGTGACCGACTCCAGAGGTCGAACGGTACGCATTGTCATACCATATGTCACAAGACAGGTCTTATTATCATCCATCAGCATGACAAAGGACCCCTCGGGTAGACTCTTGCCGTTGAGGGTGATGTCGTCGGCGGAAATGCTGCCGCTGAAGGTGTAGCCGTCCCTGGCTTTAAGACGTACGGAATACTCGTACTTGCCTTCCTTATCAAAAGCGGTAATGTGTGGATAACCAGCAGGAAAATAGTCCTCGTCGGAGTACCAGTACGCTACGGATTCGGTGGTTACCTCATCAGTCTTCTCCAGCTTTCCCCAGGATTCATAGAGAATGTCATATTTATCCTGATTGACGCCTGCCCGTCTGGCCGAAGCCCGGGGGGCCTCGCCGTCATTATAGTCCAGCTTCACATTCTCCACGGCGGCGGAGGTGATAGCGGTTGGCTGACCTGTGTTCGGAAGGTCAAATGTGTAAATCCTTTTAATGTGCAGTTCTTTGCCCGATTCCTTTATTTCAAGCTTTTTGTGGCTTCTCGGTGTGCCCCATTCGTCTTCTCCGACGGAAACAACAGTCTCGTCATTGCTGAAAGAATAACCGCTGCCAGCGGCAAGGACAACATTATATTGATAGCTGTAGCCTGCTTCAAACCTGATAATACGCTCATCAGCCGGAAGAGATGCCATCTTATCCGAGTCGGAGTACCAGCGGCGTCCTGTTTCATACCATTGGCCGCCACCTTCCGTCTGGCGAATCTCAGTCCAACACTCATAGGCAACGGCACAGTTTCCCCCTGATACGGATGCCCCTGCGCGAGGAGTGTCGCCTGCTTTATAGCTGATATTCTCATAGTCCACTGTCACATTCTCCACAGCGGCAGGAGTAGTAGCCGCCGCAATCTTCACAGGCGTATCACTGCGCAGCTGGCATCGGTCTGTGTCAGCACCGGTAATTTCCATACCGTCTCCCAGATTAAACTGTGTCAGTTTCAGCGCGATATTCCCGGCGTAGCCGGTGTCAAAGGTGGAGACGCCTCCGTTGAAGGTCGCCTCACGACCGTCGCCCCATATTTTTACCAGCGGCGTGGGAAAGCCGTCTTCTGTGTTCATAGGTAACACAGTGGGCTCGATCTCTCCCCAATCCCAGGCAACATCCAGCGTACCGCTGTTAACGGTAAGCTTATTCAGCCAAAGAGCAGGCCTGGTATACAGTGTTCCGGATTCGAACTTATTCACCGGCTCACGGATGGTAAGCGTGGAGTTCGATAAGGTCATTTCTTTGGCAAGAATATTCCGTGTCTGCACCGTACCGCCGGAAATGCTGACTGTGTCAGGCAACATGCTTCCCGTTCTTACCGTACCGCCGGTAACGATGAACTTTTCCATAGAGAAGTTACTGTTTTCAGCATAAAGCGCACCGCCGTTCACCTCGATGTTGCCGGCGTTTTCCGTATTTGAGGTAACAACTTCTTTGGTTGCACCTATGCCTCCCTTTTCAACACGGAGCTTACCGTCGCTGAGTTTTATTCCGCCTGCGTTGGCATAAATACCATTGGTGGCTGCGACCGTAACCTCACCATTGTGAGAAACGAGCAGATCTCCTGTGTGTGTCTGAATTGCAAAGGCAAGACCTTCACCATCCATAGCAGGAACGCACTTGGCGGTCAGCTTTCCGTCGCCGGTGACGGAAATGCTGCCCTTGGACACAGTTACGCCATCGGAAAAGGATTTTCTTGGATTCTGCGGATCTTCCGTATCATAGGATTCTCCGCCGATGGCTGTAAGTGAACCGCCGGTTATCAGCAAGATCTTGCTGCGCCTGCTGCTGTTGTCCATACGAACGCCGACGGAGAAAGCGCAGTCGGCGGAGTATGCCGTTCCGCCCTGAGCAGTGATATGACCGCCCTCAATTTCGAAATCGCCGTCTGCTACGCCGATGGCACAGGAATAAGTCCATGCTTCGCCGGTGTTTTTATGGGTACCGGAGGTAACGGACAGGGTGCCTGTACCCGAAGCTCCGCCCTTAACTTTCAGGTCGCCCATAGCTTCCAAAGCGGTTATTACCATATGCTTATTATATCCATCATCTTCTGCTATCGCAGCATCGCCGCCGGTAATTGTGTTCGTTGTGCCGTCAGCCAACACAATGGTGGTTCTGTCCGGCAGCTCAACAGCCGTGGCAGCCTTGGTGGTGAAGTCGATGCCCCTGAGTGTCAAAGTCTTGGTGCCGTTATCCCAAGTGGAATCGGCAGCACCGACATTCTTATACTGATTTAGCAAAGCAATCGCCGCTGCACCGCCGTCGGAAGCGGTGAAGTCCGCCGTTTCCGTTGCCGGATCTGCGGCAAATGCCGTCATCGGAACCAGTGACAGCACCATACACAGCGTCAATAAAGCTGTCAGAAATTTTACTTTAACGGTTTTCTTTTTCATTGTTTTGCTCCCTTCCTGCAGCAATCAACTGCATAAAACAGCAATGTATATTCTTTAGCTTGTTTTAGAATACACATATTTAAACAATGTAATTTTATCATATCTCAAAATACGATTTCATTATGTTTTCCGAAAAGGCAATTGACAATTCGGAAACTCCGCAGGTTTTTTCCTTACTCTGTTTCCATAGCTTCAAGATAAAATTCTGATCATCATAGTTTTTCAATTTTCAATCCAAAAAATATTTACTCAAGTCTTTTTTCTCATACTAAAAACACAAAAACCACCCTGTTGGGTGGTTTCTGTGTTTATGGCAGGGGCAGAAGGACTTGAACCCTCGGCACGCGGTTTTGGAGACCGCTGCTCTACCAACTGAGCTATACCCCTATAAAAAGGCTATAAATAGTTTTTGAAAAAAACGTGGTGGACCATCAGGGACTCGAACCCCGGACCCACCGGTTATGAGCCGGTTGCTCTAACCAACTGAGCTAATGGTCCACGCAAAAGCGGTCGTTTTTGACCGCTTGATTATTATATATTGAGCATACCTAAAAGTCAAGAAAAAAGAGTATGAAAACCGAAAAAAATCAGTCTGTAAAAAGTTGCTCCCAATAACGCACTCCGTTTTTCTCCGACCAGGCAATACCTACGTGCTTATAATTCGAATTTACCATATTCGAATAATGGCCGGCGGAATTATACCAACTGTTCATGACCTCATCAACCGTACGCTGTCCGTATGCGATATTCTCGCCGGCAAATCCAAAGGAATATCCCCCTTCTTCATTAAAGATCGTAACCCAGTCACGCCCATCCGGACGCAGATGTGTGGGATCATATTTTTCGGCAAGCTCCTTTGCCCTTATCCGAGCAAGCTTAGTAAGCTGAGAATCAAAAGAAAGCGGCGGAACACCGTTTTTTTGCCTTTCCGCATTGATAAGATCCAACATATATTGCTCTGTATCCGGCGAGACTTTTGTTGTAACGGTGGTGGGCTTTGAGGTTGTAACCGTAGTTGCCGCTTTAGTTGATGTCGCTTTCTTTGAATACTTTGCCGTCGTAGTGTCTTTGCTCTGAGCCTCCGAAGAAGACGACGATGTATCCGCAGGAATTTTATACCCGTACTTATAGTAATAGGTAACACCCGGTAATGAGGACTCATCGGTATACGAGGTCCCGCTTGTAACACCTATTTTCTGATACTCCCCGTCCTTTGAAGCAGCCCTGTAAATACTGTACTCCTTTACGTTAGGTACCTCAGTCCATGAAAGTACACCGTCCTTCATCTCAACAGACTGAAGAGTCTCATTTTCCGTATCATCTTTTGATTCATTTTCTTTCGCCTTTGTACTTTGATATACGGTTTTTGACTGCTCGGACGACTGTATTTCCCTGTGCTTTTCGTCCTTAGAAAAAGTGCGCGGAAGAACCACAACTGCCGCAACAATCAAAAACGTAACCAAGGCGAGTATTACTTTTTTAATCATATCTTCTCCGAAAGTTCACGCGGTCCGTCTCCTGTTTCCGCTACATAAAAATCAGCTCGGTATCCGATTTTTCTGAGATACACCTCTCCCACTGTTTGAATAAAGCTGTCAACTACGTTGTTTTCAACAAGGCTTACCGTACAGCCCCCGAAGCCTGCTCCGGTCATACGTGAACCCAAAACACCCGGAACAGTCCATGCTGTTTCAACAAGAGTATCCAGCTCAACACCCGTAACCTCATAGTCGTCACGTAAAGAGAGGTGCGAGTCGTTCATAAGGCGTCCGAATTCCGCTGTATCATTTCTTTTCAGAGCCTCACAGGCTTTAGCGGTACGTATGTTTTCAAGTATTGCGTGTCTTGCTCTTATCTGACACACGGGGTCAGGAATAAAACCGCACAGCTCGTCGAACTCTTCCTCTGAAAGCTCGCAAAGTGAATTAATATCCTTAAACTCACGCAGATACCGAAGAGCCTCTTCACACTCCCTCCTGCGCTCATTGTATTTTGAATCGGAAAGCCCGCGTTTTTTATTACTGCACGCGATAACAAGGGAGACACCGTCAAACTTTACGGGTATGTACTCATAATCAAGTGTGCCGGTATCAAGAAAAATCGCATAGTCCCTTTTTCCCATCGCCGAGGCGAACTGATCCATAATACCGCAATTCACACCGACAAACTCGTTTTCCGCCTGCATACATATCCTTGCAAGTGAAACAAGGTCAAGGTCAAATGAAAAAAGCTCCCTGCAAGCAAATCCCGTGAGCACTTCTACCGATGCCGATGAAGAGAGTCCGCTGCAATAAGGAATATCCCCGAAAAAGGCGATATCAAGGCCAAAAGGTACCTCATATCCGTTTTGTCCGAGTGCCCACACAACAGCCAGAGGATAGTTTGAAAATGCCTTTTTGGAATCATAGGTCAAATCGTCAAGGCTTCCCTCAATTATTCCCTCATCTTCAAAGTTCAACGAGAAAAAACGAAGCCTCCTGTCGTCACGAACCCGGACAGCCGCATATGTACCTATGCTCAATGCGCAAGGCAAAACATGACCGCCGTTATAATCCGTGTGCTCACCTATGAGATTCACTCTTCCCGGAGCAAAAAAGCAATGTACACCTTTTGCGTCACCAAATTTTTTTTCAAAAGCTTCAAGTACCTTCAGGCTCATTGTATTTCCCATTTTAACCCTGCTTTTCTATAGTAAAATCAATAGTTCTTGTCCCAAGTCTCTCATTTGAAACCGTAAGCCTTCCCTTGCCGGGGTTGCCCTTTGTCTTTATATATGTACCGCCCATACCGCCTTTCAGCATTATGACTGACGGCCCTATGATTTCAATTCCGCCTGATGCTTTCAAGCTGATAGGCTCATCATAGTAGTTAAGCAGATTCCCATCCTGTGATTTTGCAAGTATGTTTATCTCGGCAACATCATAAGTAGTTTTTTCCACCAGCGATGTACACGACGGCAAAACTTCAAGCACCGCATCCGTAACAGGTGCCTTTATAATTGATTTTTCCACCATACCGTGCCTTATAAAGTCAAATCTGTAAACTGTAACATCAGAGCCCCAGTTCCCGATGTATTTATAAAAAATATCCATACACCTTGACACCGTGAGCCTCTCATAAACAACAGCACGAATAAGCCTTACAATATTTTTCGGGGTAATTGCCGCTGACATTCCACCGTTCATAAAATCCTTTACGGCATGTTTGATTGACTCTGAGGACTTCAAAGAAAGACCCTCTTTTTCTTCAAGAAGACATCCGATAAGATCATCAACTATTATCGGCGGATGCGGTAAATATTTATACTTTTCCCTGCACGGTGAAAATCTTCTTACAAACTCACCGTTTTTATAGAGATCCACAAAGTCCGCGTTTGTAAAAATATATACGTCTGAAAGACAGCCGCCAGGATGCTCACCGATATCCATAGATGAAGATATTTCAGCCACAAGCTTGCCGTCAGACTGGCTCGCATATACCGCTGCCGCCATTTTCGGATTTCTGAACATATCCGTTACTCCGTGATAACAAATCCTGTCACCGCTTCCGAAGTCCTTATGTGTATTGTAATCAAACATACACCATCCGAAGCAACCCGAAATGCCGTTGTCCGAGTCATACATTGCATCAAGAACATTGGCATGCCGCAACGCATGTGACAGTCTGTGTGCCTCGTCATCATACACTTTTGTCGGAAACATATGTCCGTTGTATTCTGAAACGATATACGGCTTCCAAGGCTTCGGTGTAACAAATATTTTCTTTGTAAGTCCGGTATTGTTACCTGTGTGCGAAAAATCATTGAATGCATAAACATCCTCGAGCAGATTGCTCATCTGCAAAAATCTCACGCCGGATGTCTGCCGTGTGGGGTCAAGGGAATGTGCTACGGAGTTTGCCTCTTTATAAAGCTTGTTATCGTCCTGTGACTCGTTTACCCTGACGCCCCACAGGATGATGCTCGGGTGGTTCCTGTTCTGAATCACCATATCAGCAACGTTCGCAAGATGCTGCTGCTTCCACCGAGCATCACCGATATGCTGCCATCCGGGAGCCTCAGTAAACACGAGGAGGCCGCGACGGTCGCACGCGTCAAGAAAATACTTTGACTGAGGATAATGACTCGTGCGGACAGCATTTACGCAAAGCTCGTCTTTGAGAATATCCACGTCGTGCTCCTGCATTGACTGAGGCATAGCGTACCCGACATACGGGTACGACTGGTGTCGGTTGAGTCCGCGGATTATCAGCTTATTTCCGTTGAGATAAAATCCGTCCTGTTTAAAAACAGCGGTTCTTATTCCAAAATCCGCCGTTTTCCTGTCAACCTCCACCCCGTCTTTTTTTAAGATAGCAGTGATACTGCACATATTCGGGTTATCAATACTCCATAACGGAAGCTTGTCGGTATAAAAATCAAATGTATTTGTTCCCGCATTGACGGGAATATCATCTCTTTTTCCTACAAGCCTCCCGTCATGATAAAATTCAACCGATGCCGTAAGACCGCGTGTCGAGAGCGGTCTAACATTTTTTCCGTAGTCAATATCCAAATCAATTTCAAGCGATTTATGTTCACCGTTAACGGAATTTGTCTTTACAAAAATATCATCAATAAAAATAGTATTTTTTATTTCAAGATAGACTTCCCTATAAATACCGCCGTAAGTAAGATAATCAATCACATGTCCGAACGGCGGGATATTCAAATTTTCACGTGAATCAAGCACGACTCGTATAGTGTTTTCCTCACCGTATTTTATTTCTTTTGATATCTCGACTGAGAATGCCGTATAACCGCAATTGTGGATACAAACCTTTTTATCATTTATAAAAACTTCGGCTCTGTGTGCTGCGCCTTCAAAGGTAAGAAAAATAAGATTCCCTCTGTAATCAGACGAAAGAGTAAAAGTTTTCTCATACACGCTTACAAACTGATAGCATTTTTCATCAAAATAGTTAAAAGGAATTTCCACGTTTGTGTGCGGAAGTCTTACCACTTCAAAGTCAGCAGAGTCCCTGTCTCTGTAAAATCTCCAATTATCATTAAGTAAAATGATGTCCCTCATACTCCACCGCCAAAAACAATTAAATACTTTTTTTATTATAAAATATCCGCTTGTTTACGTCAACGAAACAGAGTTTCGTTTTTTACTTTTCAAAAAGATAACCTGTACATAAGCCGTTATACCGGTTATGTACAGGTTGAAAAAATCATATATTGTATTGGTTACGGGATATCAATAAACACCCTGTGCTACCATTGTATCTGCAACCTTTATAAAGCCTGCGATATTGGCTCCGGCAAGGTAATTGCCCGGTACGCCGTACTTGTTTGCCGCATCCTCACAAGCCTTAAAGATATTCACCATGATATCCTGAAGCATGGAATCAACCTTTTCAAAGGTCCATGAATAACGCAATGAGTTCTGGCTCATTTCAAGTCCGGATGTTGCAACACCGCCGGCATTTGCAGCCTTTGCCGGTCCGTAAAGAATACCGCTCTTAAGATAAACAGCTATAGCGTCTGCGTCTGACGGCATATTTGCACCCTCCGATACGCAGTAGCATCCGTTTTTAACAAGGATTTCGGCATTTTCGCCGTTTATCTCGTTCTGTGTTGCACAGGGAAGTGCGATGTCACACGGAACAGACCATATACCGCTGCAGCCCTCATGATACTCAGCATCGGGGTGTACCTTTACATATTCTTTTATTCTTTTTCTCTCAACCTCTTTAATCTTCTTTACGAGGTCAAGATCAATTCCGTTCTTGTCATAGATATATCCGTTTGAGTCGGAAAGCGTAACAACCTTTGCACCGAGCTGGGTAGCCTTTTCTGTTGCGTAAATGGCTACATTGCCCGAGCCGGAAATAATAACGGTCTGATCCTTGAATGATTTTCCGTTTGCCTTAAGCATTGCCTCCGTATAGTAGCAAAGGCCGTAGCCTGTTGCCTCTTTTCTTGCAAGAGAACCGCCGTAGGTAAGCCCTTTACCGGTAAGAACGCCTGTAAATTCGTTGTTTATCTTTTTGTACTGTCCGAAAAGATATCCGATCTCACGTGCTCCCACGCCGATATCACCGGCAGGCACGTCAACATTCGGTCCGATATGTCTCTGAAGCTCGGTCATGAAAGCCTGACAGAAACGCATTATCTCTCCGTCGCTTTTTCCGTGAGGATCAAAGTCGGAGCCGCCTTTTGCGCCGCCCATAGGAAGGCCTGTAAGCGAGTTTTTAAAAATCTGCTCAAAACCAAGGAAGCTTATGATAGAAGAGTTTACTGACGGATGAAAGCGAAGACCGCCCTTGTAAGGACCTATGGCATTGTTGAACTGAATACGGTATCCTCTGTTCACCTGAGTATTTCCTTCGTCGTCAACCCATGCAATACGGAATTGAATAGCTCTGTCGGGCTCAACCAAACGACCGAGGATATTTGCCTTAACATACTCGGGATGCTTTTCTATGACGGGCTCGAGAGTTGTAAAAACTTCCTTTACAGCCTGCATAAATTCCGGCTTGTTAGAGTCTTTTTTTTCAACTTTTTCGATTACTTTCTCAATGTACTCATTCATCTTTACGTCTCTCCCTTTGGAATTTAATGTAAATAGAATAGCACCTGAAAATAATGAAGTCAATAAAAAAACACAAAAAATGAAAGACTTGCAAAACAAATCTTTCATTTTTCATTAGTATTCCAATTTTCTGGTATTCTTTTTGCAATAAAAACAATCAATTGCCGTGATTTACTTCAAAAAGCCCTCCTAAAGCACCGGAGCGGATTCCGTTTATTCAACAACAGGAAGCGTCATTGAGCGGACAGCTAAAGTCTTGAAGAATTTTTGATAATCCTCGGTAGCCTCTCCGATACCCATATAGGATGTATGGTCCTTCCATTCCTCAGGCATAACATTCCAAATACCCGGTTTTATCTCCATGCCGTCCTTATAATCAACAAAGGCATGACCCTCCGGATGATGTGCTGCCGGAACGTTTACTATACCGTCATTCGGCTGCCAGTCCACGCCATGTGTGGAATCCTTGTAAAGGCACTCAAACGGAGACAATACACGAAGCGGAAACCAGATATCACTTGAGGGAATCTCAATTCCGAACCTTCTGTAGGTCCTTCTTCCGTAGTAAGAGAAGTAATAAATGTTGTCATAATCTTTGTAATCCTTCATACAATCTATAGCACCCTTTGTAGACAACTCATAAAAAATATTGTCCCTTTCAAGGTTTGCAAGATGATTGACAGCCTCTTTGTTGAAAGGAATATGCCTCTCCATGCTAGAAATGCCGAATCTGTCAAGGTGAAAATCATAAACTCTGGAGAGTGCTGTACCGGATACAAGATTTCCAAGACCGAATACAACCTTTGAAACCGGCTTTACAAGAGGTCTTGCGGCATCCGGAAGCGTTACGCCGTTATGCGTGCCCGCAAGAGTTGTACAGGTATGTATCCATCTTTGCTTTCCGCCCTCAAAAAGCGGGCTTACGTCACCGCCTGCTGTCCTTTCCTCAGCGTCACCCTCTGCGAGAAGATTTATAAGAGTACGTACGGTGGGTGCACCGAAGCTGTGTCCTATAAGGCTTACCTTCTGAATCCTTCCCTTTTCGTCAAGCTCGCCCCAGTTCGGGACATATCCCGGATAGGTTTCACCGAAGCGCTCATGCCCGTAACGCTTTGAGTGAACCTCCCCATAGTCAACACGGCCGCCCTTTATCATGGCATAAAGTATGCATGCTCTGTCCCACATGCTTGAAAAGGGTCCGATATGAGGAGTGTAGCAGCGAACGCCTTCCTCCATAATCGCAACACGTGCGTTACCGTTCCACATACCCATGCACGGCATAAACTGATTGATTTTCGATTCTGTTCCCCAACAAAGGAATCCATGAATCAGGATGATAGGATAATCATTTGTTTTTTTCATTTTATTACCTCCCGAAAACATTAAACGAAACAAACTGACGTATAAATATTTTACCATATATTTCGGCTTTTGTCCGAGTCCGTTAACTCTTTTCGGTTAGAAAAGAAAGCATAGTCTTTGTGCAATTTGACAAAGTTTGTTCATGGTTCTTTGATTTGCAATGTATTTGCCGTTATGATACAATATACGATAATTTTTGATGATAAATGACATTTTTTTGGAGATGATTAAAGATTGAAGCTTTTTAACAAAGGAATCCGACGAACCTACAAATTCGAACGTCTAATGGCTCAGCAGTACGGCGCATCAAAGGTATCCTTTTTCTTTTATACTTTTCTGCGTTTAGTTGTAATAGCCATAATGGTTTTATCCTTTATAAACAAGCGTTACGAGCATATATGGCAATGTGTTCTTACTCTTGTTCTTTTCTGCCTTCCCCCATTCTTTGAAAGAGGCTTTAAAGCAGACCTGCCCTCCGTCTTTGAAATTGTGGTTCTTTGCTTTGCATTTGCGGCAAACATACTCGGAGAGATTTGTTCATTCTATGTAAAAATCCCCGGATGGGACACCATGCTTCACACCATTTACGGCTTCATTTTTGCCGCGTTTGGTTTTTCTCTTATAGACTTGATGAACAAGGATACATCCATAAAATTCAAGCTTCACCCGGCATATCTCTGTATAAACTCCTTTGGATTTACAATGGCTGTCGGAGTTCTTTGGGAATTCTTTGAATGGTCAATGGACTATTTCTTCGGTAAGGATATGCAAAAAGACACCATAGTTCACAGTTTCCACAGCGTTATGCTTGATGACACAAAATCAAATATACCCGTTGCTGTTGACAACATACATGAAGTAATAATCGACGGTTATAAGCTTCCGTTTGACGGCTATCTTGACATCGGTTTATTCGACACAATGAAGGACCTCGCAGTTGCCGCTCTCGGAGCAGCCATCTTCTGTATATTCCTTGTTGCGTACCTTAAGACAAAGGGTCAGAACAAGGTTGCGGCTATGTTTATCCCCGTTAAGCGCAACTGGGACAGAGATCCTGCAGAGGTTGAGGCCGAGCTTGCAAAACGTATTGTTAACCTTGAGGGTGAATTGAACGAGCTTCGTGCCGAGCATGAAAAGAGAAGATCATCAAATGAACAAAATGTGATTGATTCCGATGATTCATCCGACGAAAACAATTCCTCTGAAAATAAAAAGGAATAACCGCACAAAAAGAATTATAAAGTATCAAAAAAGGAAAGCGAAAACAAAAACTGAAAATTCGGAAATCAGGTAATAAAATGTATCTAAAAAATGCAGTTGAACATTTTAAAACAATAACAAAACACAGACACCTTGTTATGCGAAATTGCTTTCGCGCGGGAATACCCCTCCAGGGACTTCGCCATGACCTTTCAAAGTACACGCCCGCAGAGTTTCTTATCGGAGTGAAGTACTATCGCGGCGACCACAGCCCGAATGTCGAAGAAAGAAAAGCAAAGGGCTATTCAAGCGCATGGATGCACCACAAAGGCCGTAACAAGCACCATTATGAATACTGGTTTGACAATGATGACCATACGCTTTCAATCGCTCCCGTTCCGATGCCGACAAGGTATATCATAGAGATGTTCTGCGACAGAGTTGCCGCAAGTAAGGTTTATAAGGGCGCCGCTTATAAAGACAGCACCAGCCTTGACTACTTCAATTCACATGATTATCGTGTGACCATGCATCCCAAAACCCGTGAAACACTTTTCATGCTTCTTAATATGCTTTCGGAACAAGGTGAAAAAAAGACGTTTCGTTACATACGTCACATGAAAAAGTAAAAAGCTTTCAAAAAAGTAAAAACTCCCTTTATGACTGCCAAGTCATAAAGGGAGTTTTTTTGATATTAAATGTGTTTTAATAAAAACATAAATAATGAATAAAACAATCAATCGAGAATATCAAAATTTCCTACATACGGAAGCTTCTTTGCACGTTTACCGGCTGCGTTTGCAACACCCTGAATCCATATCGCAAAGATGCCGATTCCTAGAATTGCGAGCAATCCTGCAATGATAATCGTCACTACCTTGCTTATACTTATAAAAATAAGGATAAGCACAGCTGAAACGATGTAATAAAAAAATCTGAGCAACATAAGATTCAGTGCCTGAGATGTATGAAATCTGGCAAATTTTGAATCCGGCACAACTATTATCGGCAAAAGAATCAAAATACCGAAATAAGAGATTATCGCAAAGAAAAGATTCTTTTCAATATCTTTTTTTTCGTATTCGGCTGTTGTGTCTTCGGTGTTTTTAAACTTATCGTGAAGCTTATTTACGCCCTTATTTATCTTTTCCGCGGTGTTTTCTTTCGGAGGACACTTCGGACATACGCCGTTTTCATCAAGCTCTGTTCCGCATTTAGTACAGTAAGCCATTACTTAGTACCTCCTATAAAAATATTTTCATTGTTTATTTCAACCTTCGGGAAGCTTTGAAGCTTTCCTGTCGGGTCAAATGCTATAACACAGGACTCCTTGTCGTTGTCAATGATGATGTATATAATCTTTGACTCCTTTGTGTCCACATTGTTTTCCTCAAGAATCGTAAAGAGATCTCTGGTCGGTTCCGTGCTTACGGCTGTTTCGGATTCATTCTTTCCCACAGTAGCCGCAGCGGTCTGAGTTACAGGCTCAGTCACCTTTTCCTTATGGAATTTTGCATTCCAGAGATTCATAAATGTACCGTAGGAATCAATTCCGTCAGGATTATAAACGTAGCAGGTCTTCGGAACCTCAGGCTCGGTTGGATTTTCCTCTTCGGGAGTCTTAAGGTGCTTCGCAGTTTCAAGAAGCCTCGGAAGCTCCTTATAGGAATCAATTTCAAAGTATGAAATAAGACCGTTTGTTTTTTCGTCAGCCCACTTTAAAACATCATCCTCCTTAACGCTTGCGGTGATATACCCCGCACCCGCCAAAATTACGGTGAGGAAAATCTCAATTATAAAGAATATGATGCAGGCTCTTGAAAAATGAACCTTGTTTTTATTCCTTGCGGCACCTATGGCCCATAAAAGCACACAGATAATATTTATACCCGGAATAAGCATGAGTACGAAAGCTCTTACAAAAGCTCCCGTTTTCATTATTTCGGCGTATTTTTTCTTATCCGGAACAGCTTCTTCCGTTTTTTTCGAAGAGGCTTTTTCCTCTTTCCTGGAGATTTTCTTTTCTTCCTTTTTGATAAGCGCCTTTGAGTCCGAATCAGCTTCATCGGCAAGCTTCTTCAAAGCTTTTTCCGCATCTATTGCGTCCTTTGCTTTCTCTATCTCATGGGCCTTGTTTTCAACCTTCCGGTCAACCTTTTTTGCCAGTTCTTTCGGAGAAGCCTTGACAAGAGCCTTTTCGTCCTTGTTCTCTGCCTTTTCGGTCTTGGAATCTTTCTTTTCGGCTTTTTTATCTACTTTTTCGGATTTTACCTCTGAGGAGTTGAGTTCTGAATCTGATTTTTCTGCTTCAGTCTCCGTCTTTGCGGTTTTTTTCTTTGACATCTCAGCTTTTTCATCAGCCCTTACAGCTTTTTCATCAGCCTTTATAGCTTTTTCAGCCTTGTCATCAGCATTTTCAGCTTTGTCATCAGACATTTTAGCTTTATCGTCAGCCTTTAATTCTTTTTCGGAGGCTAACACTTCGGCCTTATTTTCTCCTTTTAGAAGAGCCTCTGCAAGCATGGCTTCCTCCTTAAGAGAATCATCCGAATTGGTATTCTGTTCGGTTACAACGGCACCTGTTTTCTTTTGAACTTCATTTGATGTCTTATTTTTTTTCTTCTTTGGCATAAAAAGTCCTCCTTTTTAAGCTTTACTCTTTAATTTTACTCTAAAAAGCTTAATTCATCAAGTATTAACACGAAAAGTAATCTCAAAAACAGATAATCTTGTATTGAAAACCAGATGTTTTTTTGATAAAATGTTTTAGGAAAGAAATGAGAGAAATATTTTTTATGGGAGTAAAAATATGGATGACAACACAAGACAATCATATATAGACCTTGAAAGTGCATTTAACTCACTCAAGGAAATTAAGTTTCCGACATGGGATACATTGCCGGAGCTTGAGCTTTATATGGATCAGGTAACAAGTCTTATGGAAAGGTACCTTTCGGCTGTAAATATCGAAAACGAAGGTCTTGACGACACCGATAAAATAATAACACCGTCCATGATAAACAATTACGTGAAAAAAGGCTATATGCCAGCACCGGTGAAGAAGAAATACGGCAAAGAGCATCTCGCCTATCTTTTTATCATCTGCACCATGAAGCAATCGCTTCCCATACCGGTCATACACACCTTTATAGAATCCATGCTCACCGTCACAACCATCGACAAGCTTATGGATATGTTCGTTGAAAGCTACAAAGAGTGCTTCACCGGTTGTATAAGTGACCTTCAAAGCACAAACGAGCTTGCAAAGGAAAGAACTGACGATGAAACCTTAAGAAAAGCAATCCTTGCGGTAAAGGCAACGGCGTTTGCAAATTCGGGAAAAATCATCGGTGAGATAGTAAACTCCAACCTTTCAAGCTATAACTGTGATGAAAACTGAAGCTACAACAAAAACTAAAACGGTCTCCGAAAGTCAGAACAAATGCTGACAGACGGAGACCTCTTTTTATCTTATATTCATTGCTTTAGTAGTACATAACATTTATGTCAACGTCCCCTTTTATGCCGGGTATTTTACCGGTACAGCTGCATTGCCATACGGAGTATGATCCCGCATATGAAGTCTGACTGACATAGTGAGCAAGCCAAACGGGGTATTTTGTCATATCAAGTCTCCAAAGCGTCTTTTCAAGGTAATATTTGCTCGAATAGAGCATACCGTTATAACCTGCTTTTTCAACAGTCGAGAGAAAGGCTTCCGCACATGCATTGAGGTCGTTTATGCTCATCTCAAGACCTCCGAGCTTATTCCATGATTCCCAGTCGTAAGCTATAGGCAAATCAAGCTTACATGAATTTTCGGAAAGAGTGTCAAGAACAAACTTTGCCTGTTCCTTTGCCTCTTTTTTGTCCGTTGCATATGTGTAAAAATAAACGCCGACCTTAAGTCCGGCAGCCTTTGCGCCCTTGTAATTATCTATGAAATATGTATCCGTCTTTGACTCTCCGCCAAAGCCGTTTTGAACACCGATACGTATAAAGACGAATTCACACCCTGCATTTTTTACTTTTTTCCAATCGATGTCCCCCTGCCATTTTGAAACGTCAATGCCGACAGCGGTTTTACCATTTTTATACCTTGCTACGGCATCCGAAAAATTAAGCTTCGGAGAAGGCTCGGGTGCAGATGTTTCCGGAAGCTCCGACACAACATTCAAGACAAACGGGAAACGGGTAACATGTCCGTCAGAATCCCTTGCAACACGTGTAAGCTTATACTTTCCGACAGCGTTGAGATTGTAGTATCCCTCAACGGTAGGTATGATTTTTTTATCCTTGTCGTCTATACAGATCATGGGGGCGGGTATTTTTTCGCTGCCGACCTTCACGGTAACGGTTGAAGCCGTCACAAAGATAGGACCTTCAGGATAGGAAGGCGTCACCGGAGCAGGTGCCGGCGGCGGAACTGTCGGAACGGCTGTTGTCTGCGTCGTGGTTTCCTCGGTTGTAAACTCCGCAAGCGATTCTTTTTCATCGGAAAAGGACGGTGACTCACACATTTCACCGTGCTCAAACTTAACGTCTTTTTTGCTTACGGAAGCCGTCCCCGTTGTTTTTTTACCGCTTTGAGGGTTTTTGTTTCCTACGGATATCTTCAGGATAACAGACAGAACAACAACAGCTGACAGAAAAACGGCAGCTGCTGTAAGTAATTTCTTTTTATCTTTGAAAAACTTTTTAACATCCATAGTTGAAAAATATCTTTGTTAAACCTGATTATTTAAACATGGCGATAACACTGTTAAGCTCTTCTTCGGTATTTGCCTGAACGGTAATTTTAAGAGCATATCCGTTTACCTCGGCACAGAGAACCTCAACATAATACGCGTAACTCGCATCCATCGTTTTCTTGTACCTGATACCGGTAAACTTGTTTCCGCCGAATTTTGCACTAACGTTTTCGTCAAGCATCTGTGCATTGTCACCGGTATTAGCAATGATTATTGACGATTTAAGCGCGTCTGAAGCCGATGAATACGACTTTGCGGACATGGCCTCATATGATAGAACAACGCTTGCCGAAAGGTTCTCACTGGAAGCGGAAAAATCCTTCGGATAGAGAAGGTTGGTCGTTGAACCGTTGAAAGAGGTAAGAGTCCATCCGCTCGGTGCATTGAAGCTTATTCCGGAAAATTCGCTGTAGTATGATGTACCGTCAACCTTGCCGTATTGGAAATTTGAAGTAAGCTGCTGATTCCCCGCCTGTGTCTTTCCGAAGCCGCCGAATGCGGATTTCCTGGTTGTAGTCACAGATGAGCCGAATATTCCGCCCTGAGCCGTTTGTCCCGCCGTCGTGTCAGGCGACGGTTCTGAAAATTTATCCAGAGCCTTTATGAAAAATACTGTTCCGGCAATAACGGCAACAAGAAATGACACAAGGAGTACGGCAGCCGCTATGACGATATACTTCGGCGCCTTATCCTCCGTAACACCTGCCTGTGCTCTTTGTAATTGATCGTTTAAGTCTCCGCGCATTTTATCTACTCTCTCCGTTTAAGATGTCTATGAGTTCACCGACACTTGAAAGATCAGTTGTGAAAACGTTTATTTTCATATAATATCCGTTTATCTCTCTAACAAAGTCATACTCATAATATGTTTTTTTACCGTCAGTTATTTTTGCGGCAATCTGAGTGTATACATTGCCGTTAAGAGTTATGGTCGAATCACTTGCAAAATAAACGTAACCGTCAGTGTAGTCACTGTAGTCCTCTATCTCATCCTTAAGCTCGTCGATGTAATCCGCATAGGATTCATACACGTCCGAATAATAATCCTTGTTGTAATAGTCTATGCGTAACTGCGTTCCCGTAAGCTTATTTACGGAATAAAAATCATAAACCGTCAGATTGTTTGACGCTTCACCGGCTGAAATCTTGTTTTCCTCGTAAAGCTGAGCGATATCCCGCTGAGTAAATGTTTCATACGCGGTAGGCAATGTAAACTTAAGTCCTCCGAATTCACTCTCGTAGGAATTGCTTTCCGCATCGGTCTTTCCGGAAATGAATTTGCCGCTGCCCTTGAAGGATTTATAATAGCTGTCACCGCCGGAAATTTCATCATACCCTTTGAAGAAATCGTCATCAAAGTCATCACCGAAATCTTCAAAATAATTATCGATTCTGTCCCACGGAACACTATCGACAACAACCTTAAACGTCGCAAACATAAGCGAGATAAAGAGAACAACAACCACCGTACAGCAGATAAAGACCGTAAGTATGATCTTTCCCGCACTCATTTTCTTCTTCGGAGAAGGAGTGGGAGCAGACCCTCCCGCAGGGGCACCGGTCGGATTTTTAGGCGGTACACCCTGTGTATTGTAAGCTCCGCTCTTATCTTCGGAATCCGAGCTCGTACCTTTATACTTTGGCGTTGAATTAAACTTTACGGTCTCATTTTTCGCACCGCAAAAGCCGCAGAAAGCATCATTGTCCGCCATTTCTTTTCCACAATATGGACAAAACATATATGTTACCTCCATAAACGTTTTTTAAATTTTATCATAAAGAGTCGAAAATGTATACAATTAAACAGTTACAATAAAATAAAAATTGAATGTGACTAAACTCATATCAGGTGCCTTTAAACAAGTTTTAAAGCAAATATGAGCAAGAGTTCCGATAAGACACTCGGTACCAAGTTAAAAATTCGAAAAGGAAAGAGAAAAAGTCCGTCGCAAAGCGACGGACTCTGTGTTATGTTATCAGTCTCTGTCATGAAGAATTTTCTCTATAGCTACAAGCTTTGTACTGAGAATAAGTATCTCTGTCGCGTCGGAAAGTTCCTCAAGTGTCGGGAATGTCGGAGCAATACGTATATTTTTGTCCTCAGGATCCTTTCCGTAAGGATAAGTAGCTCCGCACGGTGTAAGCGTAACTCCTGCCTCCGCGCATAAATCATAAACCTTATGTGCGCATCCCGGAAGAACATCATAGCTTATGAAATATCCTCCGTTGGGATTCGTCCAGGAAGCAATTCCCGTTCCGCCGAGTTCACTTTCAAATGCCTTAAGAACAACTTCAAAGCGGGGAGAAATAATCTGTGAAAGAAGCGACATATGTCTCTTTACCCCGTCAAGATCCTTAAAGTATTTTACGTGACGAAGCTGATTGTACTTGTCATAACCGATTGTCTGAAAAGAGTATCTCTTCTTTATGTACGCAAGGTTTTCCTCATTTGCCGCAAGAGCCGCAATACCACAGCCGGAGAAGGAAATCTTTGAAGTGGAGGCAAACAGCACCGCACGACTCGGGTTTCCGCATTTTTCACACTCAGCAAGCAATTCAAGAAGCTTATCCTCACGTCCGAAAAGGTCGTGAACACAGTATGCGTTATCCCAGATAATCCTGAAATCGTCCGCAGCCGTATGCATGGATGCAAGACGCCTTACCGTTTCGTCGGAATATGTAATTCCTGTGGGATTTGAGTACTTCGGCACACAGAACATACCCTTTACCAGCGGATCTCTTACAAGCGATTCCACCCTATCCATATCCGGACCGTCAGCGGTCATCGGAACATTTATCATCTCAATGCCCATGTACTCGGCTATACCGAAGTGTCTGTCATAGCCCGGTACGGGACAGAGAAATTTTACCTTTCCCTGCTTTGACCATGGCTCGGATTTTTCGGAAGCACCGAAGGTATAGCACTGAAGAACATAATCAAACATAAGAGCAAGACTTGAGTTTCCGCCTATAAAGAACTTTTCTGCCGGAACACCGAGTATTTCGGAAAAAAGCTGCTTGCACTCCGGAAGTCCGTCAAGACAACCGTAATTAAGACAGTTAATACCGCTGTCGGAAACATAATCTGCCTTTGAGTCGAGAACATCAAGAATTCCGAGAGCTTCCTTTATCTGTCCGTCAGACGGCTTTCCCCTGGACATATCCAGCTTGAGCCCCCTCGACTTGAATACATAGTACTCATGTCGGTACTGCTCCTGCAAAGCAAGAAGTTCTTTTTTTGACATTTCGGTATAGTTCATTATGAACAGGCCCCCAGAAAAATAATTGATGCTGCGCCATATGCAACGCAACTAATATAATACAAAGCAATTCTTTTTGCAACACTATTTTGCAATATTTGATTTTTAATCTTGCATTTTATACGTTTCCCTGCCCGACTCTTCTTATAAAAACATGAGCATTTACGTCAACCAAGTCGGAGGTTATCGCCTTCTCCTTTGTATCAAGAGTCCTCCTGCAATACGACGGATAAAGTATCCACAGCCTTCTTCCGAAGCCGAAGATGTCGCAGTTCCAGTCATCAAGGCATTTTTTCAACGTGTCACGAGTGATTTTTTCGATGTATTCCTCCGCGTTTTTTGCAATTATGCCCGAATTTCCCTCATCAATGAAGATATCGTTTTCCGTCTTCATTTCCATTATATCCATTGTACAATCAATGTTTACAACAAAGTGCGGCTCTGCGTCGGCGGAGACGCCGACGCGGGTGTCGTTACTGACAATTCTGAGAGATGAAAATCCGAGATTTTCATTCTTTATGCTGACAGTACCGCTGCTGACAGCATCACACAGAAAGAGAAAGCCGCGTCCTTCTTCGAGGGATAAGACACCCTTCGGCTTTTCGTCCGAAAGGACGAGAAAGCCGGAAAGAGCCGCAAAGGTGTCTTTGCCGGAATGCTGTATATCAAACACGGGAAGATATGCGCTTGTGTATTTATCTTTTGTAAGCTCGGTAAGCGTGGCAAAATCCACTTCGGTAGTATACCCGTTTATTTTGCCGGATTTCAAAAGCTCCTGAAGCTCGCGTGCCGGAAAGGATACATTGCCCTCGTTTGCGCTCATTACGTCTGCGGCAGTACAGTTGACGGTTGCGGCAACAAGGACGCTTGACCGTGTTTTATAATCGCGCACAAAAAAGTCCATAACATTGGTAACACCCTGAGAAAGAGCATCTTTGCTTATAACGACTACACGTTTTTGCGAGTAGATGAGCGTTTTTCCTATCTTCAGTGTTAGCTCATCCATGGCAGAGGATATATCCTCACCCTTTACGGTTATGACCTTTGTGAGATTTCCGCTGCTTACCTCATCCACACCGGAGGACTGTGACGCGTCGAAAATTTCAACCGTAAGAATAAAGCCTTCTTTCTCATCATAGTCAATCCCGACGCCCTGAATAACCGTTGTATTTTTCACGTCATACGCCGCATACGGAAAGCCTTTGAAGGATAGAAGCGTTATCAGAATCAGTACCACGCTTATGAATATTCTGAACCTTTTTGACATATCACATCTCCCCCTTACCCGCCTTTTTCTTCTCAATTATCAGGACAATCAGCGGCATAAGGACAACTATAACCGAGAAAATCACCGTCGATACCGTTATGTTCGCAAGCAGCCCCCGTACTCTGTAGCTTTCCTTTAAGGCCAATGTTATGCCGGCAAGCACGGCTGTCACCGCGAAAAGTCCCGTGTTTCTGCTTGTCCTCGGAAAAACCGTATTCACGCATTTCCCGCAAATGAATATATACATACTTATCTTTACAAATTCGCAGACAATCCAAACCGCGGTCAAAAGAGCGTCAAGCCTTTCAATAAAACCGAGAGAGCTCATAGATGTAAACGTAAAAAAAGGAAAAAGCTGCGTCATCGCATAGTTTCCGAGTACTCCGGCCTGAAAAAAGGCAATGAGCGAAATGAATAAAAACACAGAGACAATCCACGGAAAAATAAGAGCGGTTCTTTTACCGTAAAGCTTATCCTTCATAAGGACAGGGTAAAACAGCTCGACCGATACGGATACGGAATAAAATGAAGCTATGAACGGCTGTGCAATTCCGTCGCTGAATACCGGCGTGAAATTTGTAAACCTCATTCTCGGCATGGTGACCGCAATAACAAAAACAATACTGAGAATTACCACCGAAAAAAATATTTCCGCAGTTCTTCCCAGCACATCCAGACCGAGAAGAACACAGTAAAGGCACGCAAGCAGCAGAATGATAAGAAAAAATTTCAGGTTTGACTGCGGAAAAATAACCGTTGTCGTAAATATCTCAAACCGCATTATCACTCGAAGTCCGAGAAATATGAATGAGAAGAAGACAAAGCAAGCACAGAGCTTTGAAAGACTCGGCGAGATACTGCCGCATCTCTCAAAGAATCCGTTGTTATTACCGTCTTTTATGAAAAAATACGCAGGCAATGCAAAAATCATAAGAATAACAGACGCAAACAGAATCTGAATTATCAAATCGGTGACATCCAGCTTTTTAGCCGCACCGGGAATATAGAGCAAGGTGACGATAAGTCTGCTCATCACCATAATTATAAACATCTCCGACACGGTAATCTTGTCCGTACCCGTCTTAATCATTAAGCGACTCCTTTTTAAGCGTTTTATTTACCTGAAGCTTTTTACTCATACGCTTCCAGCCCTGACGAAAAACAACATCACGCATTGCGGGCAAAATAACCGGTGCAATCGGTGATGTATACGGTACTCCGTAAGGATCTATTGCCGTCATATTTACCGCAAGCACTATAAGCCCCAGAAAAATTCCGTAAATCCCCATGGTCCCTCCGAGCAGAATAAAGGTAAGCCTTAAAACCGCAACGGAATTGTATAAGCTCGGTATGACAAATGAGCTTATCGCGGTGAGCGCGACTACTATAAGCATCGGAGCCGCAATAAGCCCCGCGGTCACCGCCGCGTCCCCTATGACAAGTGCCCCGACTATTGATACGGCATGCCCAACCGTCTTCGGCATCCGCAGTCCCGCCTCACGCATTATTTCAAAAATAAGGTGAATTATAATGGCCTCAAGCATTATCGGAAACGGAGTTCTGAGTTCAGAGCTTACAATACTGTAAAGCAAATCCTCCGGGAAAAGCTCCTGATGAAAGATAGCGATTCCGACATAAAGCCCCGGCAATGCAACGCTTATGATAAACGATGCAATTTTAAGCATACGTATGAATGTCGTATAAAACGGTCTGTTTGAATAATCATCCATGGAATGTAGATTTTCCACAAAAATATGCGGCACGTAGAGGGCAAACGGAGTGCCGTCAACTATTATTCCCACCTTGCCTTCGGCAAGCTTTGCACACATCACATCCGGGCGCTCCGTTATTCCGACGCCTGAGAAGACGGACGGTCTGTCAGTGTCGAGAAACGGCTGAAGATAACCGGATTCAAGTACATTGTCAAACACCGCATTTTCTATTCTTTTTTCAACATCCTGCAAAAGTTCTTCACTGACACGTCCGTCTATGAAGCAGATGCATACCCGATTATTTCCCGTAACACCGACCGTTTTCAGTTTGAATCTGACATCTGCGCTTCTCAGGCGTCGTCTAATCATAGTCATGTTTATTTTAAAATTTTCGACAAAGCCCTCTCGTGCCCCTCTCTCCTGAGCTTCACTTCCCGGCTCGTCAACGGATCTCACCGAAAAGCCCTGAACGGAAAAGGCTATAGCAGTTTCGGAGCCCTCAATAAAAAGGACAAAAAATCCACCCATCGCCCCTTCAATCGCAGAGTTTACGGTAGAGATTTCCTTCATATCCGTCTCGGTAACGAGGAATTTTTTCACATCACTCAGCACATCTCCCTCGTATCTTCTCTCATAGCTTTTGAGCGGCTTCAGGATACTTTCCGATACTATGAGCCTATCACACATACCGTCACACATAAATCCCAGCATTTTTATACCCGAAGACTCAAATTCGTGAAGGATGATATCCGCGCTTTTGCCCGTAAGACCTTCTATTATTCCTTTGTTTACGTCTGTATTCCTGTCAATAGGTATCTCCGGCACAGGCATAGGAACATCCGCAAAAATCCCCATTTTCAATCACCGCTTTGACCTTTTCTGTAAGATTTATAAAACACCTTTTCTGAATTAATATTCACTCCTTCCGGGCATTTTATGTATTTTAACTTCCGCGGCGGTAAAACTATTTTCATAACTTGCTCATATGTTTTCATTTTTTTGTATTCTTAACGCTTGGCTTAAAGATTTTTTTAAGAGAAAAAGCTTATTGTAAAAGGTGGGTTTTGTGCTTGCTGTCACTTATTTTTAAAACCGTGTTGCTTTACACCATAGTTGTCATTTCTCTTCGTGTTATGGGGAAAAGACAGATAGGAGAGCTTCAACCGTCGGAGCTTGTTATAACCCTGCTCGTTTCGGAGATTGCAGCCCTTCCCATTCAGGAGACGAACAGGAGTATAAAAACGATACTCGTTCCCCTTGCAACACTTATTCTGTTCGAGCTTCTCATCTCTCTTCTGAACATAAAAAGCGTCCACTTCAGAAACCTTTTACAGGGGAGCGCGATAATAATCATACGTGACGGCGTTGTAGACCAGGGTCAGCTTAAAAGACTGCGCTATTCTATGGAGGATGTCCTTGAGGAACTTCGTAAAAAGGATATCTTCGACATCTCAGAAGTACAATATGCCATTGCGGAAACCGACGGAACTATCAGCGTGATGCCGAAGCCGGGCAAGCGTCCGGTTACTCCCGAGGACCTTAAAATCGAAGTTGAAAATGACACTATACCGGTAACCGTGATAGATGACGGAGTTATAATTAAAAACAATCTCCCGGAATGTGATCTTACGGAAAAAAGCTTTGAAAAGTTCATGAAAAAAAAGAACCTTGACAAAAAGGACATTCTCTTTCTAAGTATGACCTCGTCGGGAAATTACACAATCATAAAAAAGGATACATTGCGAAAAAAATAATCATATTTTCATTGTAATAAAACACTTCAGGTGTTATTATAGTAAAGATAATTTTATCTTTTATATCTATTCTGCAAATGCTAACTAACAGGAGGATACATATCCATGGACAACGAAAAAAAGACCAGTGCTGAAATTGCTCGTGAGGAGCGTAAGGCACGAATCGAAAAAGCAGCCCAGACACAAACGGAAAAGAAAGAGAAGAAGGCAAAGGAGCCTGCTTCAAAAAAACGTGCAAAAATCATTGTGCCTGTAGTTATTGTGGTTCTTGCACTGGTTTTAGGACTCCTCTACTACTTCGGAGTTCCCCAGAGAACATTTACTGCTGTTAAGCTCGCCGACGGTTCAAAGATTTCCATCGCCGAGTACGAGTACTATTACAAAGCTATTTACAACAATTACGTAAATACGGCATATCAGTATGATTCTTACTACGGCGAAGGTGTCGGAGCCATGTACACAGGCGGCTTCAACTACATGAAAACACCGAAAAGCCAGGAGTATACCGGTGATGACATCGACAAGGATAAGTACGGTGAAAAGCCAACATGGGCAGACTTCTTTGAAAGCACTACCATAAATCAGATAAAGCAGATAAAGGCCATTTATAAGGCTGCCATCGACGCAGGCTACAAGCTTGACGATGATGATAAGGAAAGCGTTAACAAGCAGATTGAGGAGCTTCGCAAGACCGCATCCGACAACAACTACTCCCTTAACGCATATCTTCTTAGCAACTATAATCGCGGACTCAATGAAAAGCTCCTTCGCAGAATGCTTGAAGAGTATGCAATCATTGACAAGTTTGACAAAAAGAAGCTTGAGGATATTCAGAATTCTATCACTGATGAAAAGATAAATGAAGCTTACGAAAAAGATCCCTCTGCTTACCAGACTGTAGATCTTCGTGCTTTCCGTCTCGCATCAGAGGCTGCGAAGAACACAGACAGCACCTCTTATACGGAGGAAGAACTTAAGAAGCAGACAAACGAGTCAAAGGAAAAGATACTTGAAAGCATCCAGAAGTTCTATGATGCCGCAACACTCGACAACTTCGGAACACTCGCCTACGAGTACGCTCCTGACAATGAAAAAGACGCATACAAAGACAGAGACGAAGCAACGGACGCTTCCGCTCTCACAAAGGAAAACATTACAAGCTACTTCGGTGAAGACGCCGCAAAATGGGCTTTTGAAAGCGGACGTAAGGTTGGAGACAAGTATCTTGCAAAGACCGAAAATGAAGACGGTTCGGTTGCTTGTACCGTTTTCATAATGACTGCCGTACCTTCAAGGGACGACACAAAGCAGCCCGTAAGTGTACGTCATATTCTCTTCAAACTCACTGAAGACGAAACGGATGACAACGGCAACAAGACCACAAAGCAGCTTCGTACCAAGGAAGAGGCTAAGGCTCTTGCGGAAAAGACTCTTAAGGAGTGGATCGACGCCGGCGCAACCGAGGATAAGTTCACGGAGCTTGCGGGAACACTCTCAGAGGATCCGGGCTCATCCGACAACGGCGGACTCTATGCGGACGTTACAAAATCATCAAGCTACGTTAAAGAATTCCTTGACTGGTGTTTTGCAGACGGACGTAAGATCGGAGATTACGGTATCATTGACACAACATACGGTTCCCATATCATGTACATGTCAAAGATCTCCGACACCACTCAGTGGCAGACACAGATAAAAGAAGACCTTGTAAAAGAAGAATACGATGCTTTCTTTAAGTCAATCACAGAAGACAAAAAATATGACGCATCTCTCAACAACTTCTTTGCCGGAAGAGTAAAGAACAGAGTTGAAAAGTTCGCTGAAAAAACGATTTCGGCAATCAATGCTCAAAAAGAGACTTCCAGTTCCAAGTCTCAGGCAGTGAAAGCACAGGACATTGAAAACTGATTGAGAATTAAACCTTAGGGGGAAGATTTTTATGACATTTATTGAACAGTTTGAAAACATCAAAAAAAAGATGAGCAAACTCGACACATCTTCTTTACCACATGACCTTGCCATGCAGGTAAACCTCACTGACGAGGATTGCGGCGGTATCTTTTATGTTGCCAATATCGGCGGAGTCTTTGCAGTTGAACCGTATGATTACTATGATCACACCGTTCTCCTCACCTCCAGTGCAAAGAACTTCCTTAGCATAGTAACCGGAAAGACTGACGCAACAGATGCTGTTTTCCGCGGTCTTATAAACCTTGAAGGAAACATTGAGCATGCTCAGGCACTTGCAAACCTTGTAAAGAAGCCTGAAAAAAAGACTTCAAAAAAGCCCGCAGCAAAGAAAACAGCCGAGAAAAAAACTTCGGCAAATAAGTCTGCAGAGAAAAAGGCAGCTGAAAAAAAGACGGCGGCAAATAAGTCTGCAGAGAAAAAAGCAGCTGAAAAAAAGACGGCAGCAAAGAAACCTGCAGAGAAGAAAGCAGTTGAAAAAAAGACGGCAGCAAAGAAGCCTGCAGAGAAAAAAGCAGTTGAAAAGAAAACTGTCGCTAAGAAGGCTTCGGCAAAGGCTTCTTCCGCGAAGAAAGCAACTAAAAAATAACTGTGAAAGGACGGTATTGTACCGTCCTTTTTCTTTTACATTTTCCCTTTAAAAATATCGTTTGTTTTGCTTTTTATTTACCTTTTATGTGTTGACTTTTTTTTCAACTCATCTATAATATTTTACTAATAATCAGAAAGCATATACAAATTACATAAGTGAAAAGGAGAACTACTATGGCATACTATTTCGAAGAACCTTCCCGTACTTTCGGAGAATATTTACTTGTTCCGGGATACTCATCGGCGGAGTGTATTCCGTCTTCTGTTGACCTCTCCACTCCCCTTGTAAAATTCAAGGCCGGAGAAGAACCGAAGATCAAAATGAATATACCGATGGTAAGCGCAATCATGCAGGCCGTTTCAAATGACACTATGGCTATTGCACTTGCAAAGGAAGGCGGCGTTTCATTCATCTACGGCTCACAGTCCATAGAAGATGAGGCGGCAATGGTATCCAAGGTTAAAAACTATAAAAAAGGTTTCATAACCTCTACAAGCAATATCACACCGGACGCAACTCTTTCCGATATCCTTGCACTTAAGGAAAAGACAGGACATTCAACTGTTGCCGTTACGGATGACGGAACCGCTCACGGAAAGCTTCTCGGTATAGTAGGCAGCCGTGACTACCGTGTAAGCCGTATGGATCCTGCAACAAAGGTTCGTGAGTTTATGACTCCGCGTGAAAAGCTTGTTACTGCTCCCGACACAACGTCACTTAAGATTGCAAATGATATCATCTGGGATAACAAATTGAACGCTCTCCCCCTTGTTGATGAAAACGATCACCTCACCTATCTTGTTTTCCGCAAGGACTATGATTCGCATAAAGAGAATAAATATGAGCTCCTCGACGAGCATAAATCATATATCGTCGGTGCCGGAATAAACACGAGAGACTATGCGGAGCGTGTTCCCGCCCTCCTTTCAGCCGGTGCGGATGTTCTTTGCATCGACTCATCGGAAGGATATTCCGAGTGGCAGAAAAACACTATTGCATGGGTTCGTGAGCATTACGGAGATGACGTAAAAATCGGTGCAGGAAATGTTGTCGATGCCGAAGGCTTCCGTTTCCTCGCAGAGTGCGGTGCAGACTTCATTAAAGTCGGCATAGGCGGCGGTTCCATATGTATCACACGTGAGACAAAGGGAATCGGTCGCGGACAGGCAACAGCCCTTATAGACGTCTGCAGAGAACGTGACCGTTACTTCAAGGAAACAGGAGTTTATGTTCCTGTTTGCTCCGACGGCGGTATTGTTCATGACCACCATATAACCCTTGCTCTTGCGATGGGAGCAGACTTCCTCATGCTCGGACGCTACTTCTCACGTTTTGACGAATCCCCGACTCAAAAGGTTCGTATAAACGGACGTTATGTTAAAGAATACTGGGGTGAAGGCTCAAACCGCGCAAGAAACTGGCAGCGCTATGACCTCGGCGGTGCAGGCAAGCTTTCATTTGAAGAAGGCGTTGACTCATACGTACCGTATGCCGGTTCTCTCAAGGACGGTGTATATACCACTCTTTCAAAGGTACGCTCGACCATGTGCAACTGCGGAGCACTTTCAATTCCCGAACTCCGTGAAAAAGCAAAACTCACAGTCGTATCATCCACCTCAATAGTTGAGGGCGGTTCCCATGACGTTATTCTCAAAAACGACATCAACGACTGATTAATGCCACACATGCGTAGATAAAATGCTTTTTACAAAATAAATCACAAAGGTAATCAAACACCTCATCAAAGCATAAACTTTGATGAGGTGTTTTTATTATGATATGTAATTTTTCAGAGCTTCGAAACAAGGAAGTAATCAATAAAATTGACGGGGCAAGACTCGGGACAATCTGTGATTTTGAAGTTGATACACAGAGCGGGCAGATGGCTTCCCTCTTGATTCTCGGAAAAGGACGGCTTTTTTCGGCCTTGACCGAGACGATAAAAATCAACTGGGAGGATATAAAGGTTATCGGCGAGGACACAGTCCTAGTCACATACAGAAAGGATACATACTCATCTGCAAAGCGTGGAAAAAGTCCTGTCATAACAACCATAAATATTCCGAGAAGCATTGAAAAAAAAGAACTCACCGAAGAGGACTTCAGTGAGTTCGAATGATAAAAAGTATCTTAAAGTTTCTTTTAATCGACGTCGTACCTTGCAAGGATTGCTGCCGGACGTTTTCTCATTGTATTCCATACCGGCAAAAGACCGACTAAGAGATTGAATGCAAATACCGCGAGAACGGAAAGCCCGAGATAAGGCAGAGGCATATAGAACATGTTCTTTGCAAAATAGTTTACAGAGCCCGCGAGAAGATGTTCAACATAATATGTTGCGAGCATTGCGGGAACACTTGTAAGAGTTGTAATTGCTATTATCTCGCCCATAAACATCTTGTAGATGTCGAATTTCTTTGCTCCTATCGCTCTCAGGGTACCGACCTCCTTTATCCTTGAAAGGAACGAAGAACGGCTTATAAGGAACATTTCAATAAGAGAGATTGCAAGAATAACCGCCGAGAAAATGAGAGTTGCACTAACTGAGTCCGCTCTATTCTTTTCAAAGGTAGTCTTACTCTTTTCAAAGGTATCATATGCGTTATAATTCTTACTCTCAAGTGCTGAAAGAACAGCACCCTTATCGGATGAGCATAGCGTAAATCCGTCCGAAGAATTTATAAGGTCGTACTTTACCATATTTTCATTTACATAGAAATTGTCCGAGCTGTTCTCTGCTTTGAAATAGCCGCTTACTACAAGCTTTTGACCGTTTATTGTAAGCTTAGTCGGTTTTCCGATAGGATATGTTTCCTTATAAGCTTCATTGAGAAGGACCTCATAATCATTTACGGGCAATTTACTCTTCTTGTCAGCAAGTGTTATCTTGTCCTCATAAAGCTTATAGTTCTTGTATTTTCTGGAGTTTTCGGAGGATGAAGAGTAATCTTCGTACATATTCACCATATACATACCGTCCATATCATCTCCGCTCGTCTGATACGAATAACTCAGTATAGTATAGAATTCCGAATCGTTTACATAAACCGACGGGCTCTGAAGATCTGAAATTCCTACGATGGTGTAGCTGAAGCCGTCGGAAAGCTCGGCTTTTCTCCCGAGAAGCTCGTCATAAGACAAAATACCCGTCATTTTTGAAACTTCATTGTTCATAAACTTTTCAAGAGCAAGCTTGTCAACAACGATTTCACCCGGGTTTTCTGGCATACGTCCGTAAACGATATCCTCTCTCTTTATAAGATTAATCGACGAGAGAGAACCGTTTACGGTGGTGTTTGCCCTTAAGGTCTGATAATAATCTCCCAGCGAAACTCTGAAGGAAACCTTGGCATTTGTCGGAAGTGCATACGTCACTCCGTTCATCTTTTCAAGACTTAAGAACTCATCAACCTTCATAGAGGGCTTGTTTATAAAGATGTAGTTCTTGTTGTTGGTTACATAGTCTTTTTCCTCAACGTGATATGCCGCACCTATTCTTCCGACCGAGAATACTATGAATACTCCGGCAAAGAGGAATCCTATGAGAAGCAGCTTCCTGAGAATTGAAAAGCTGAAGACCTTTTTAAAGCCCGCTGCAATTGCGGTAAAGAAATTGAATATAGAGGAATAACGCTTCTTTATACTCTGATCTCCGACAGATGACATATCAAAGTCATATGTCATAACCGATTCCCTGTCAATTTCCTTTTTAAAATCGTCAACCACTTCAATACTGGACGAATCGTCGATAACCTCAACATTGGCAGGAGTCTCACTCTGGACGTATATATTGCCGTTTTTAACGATTATGTTGAGTTTTATTTTTTCACGATTGTCGTCGTAGATATTTATCTCTCTGTCTGACTGTTCATTTTCAAAGGAATCATGGTTTTTGAATTCTTTGAGATAAAATACATTGTCAATTTCATAATCGAGCTTGTTGTTGTGGTCGTTTTCATAGTCGTTGACTACCTTTCCGTCAACAATCTCAACTATACGGTCAGAATAAAACTCCGCTAAGTTTCTCTCATGTGTTACGAGAATTACAAGCCTGTCCATCGAGATTCGTTTTATGATATTCATAACCTCAACGGAGTTCTTTGAGTCAAGGTTTCCCGTCGGCTCGTCGGCAAGAATGATATCAGGATTCTTTACAAGCGCACGGGCAATGCCTACACGCTGACGCTCACCACCCGAGAGAGTTGCGGCAGGTCTGTAGCGGTAGCGAAGGATTCCTACCTTATCAAGCACGTATTCAACGCGCACCTTTATCTCGTTTTTGTCTTTTATACCGACCATTTTGAGCGCAAGGGCTACATTGTCAAAAACACTTATGTCATCAATAAGCTTGTAGTCCTGGAAGATGTACCCCACCGAGAGATTTCGTATTTTATCTATAGCGTGTACATTGTGACCCGAAATCTTCTGTCCGTTTATAAAGATGCTTCCGCTGCGAACCGTGTCAAGACCGCCTATTGCATTGAGCATCGTTGTCTTTCCGCAGCCGGATTCACCGAGCAGAGCCACGAGGCCCTTGTCCGGAAGTGTGAGAGATGTATTGTCAATTACATGAATTTCGTTTTTTCTGCCTTTGTTAAAATACTTGTTCAGATTTTTTATTTCAATCATGCTCTTACACCTCCTCTTTTATTGTGTTTATGGTCGTATTCTTAAACAGCTTTTTTGAATACCTTAGACTGATAAGAATCGAGATTACGAGGACGATTACGTAGATTGCGATATACTCCGGCGCGCCCATAAACTGCGTCATGGCTTTTATAAGACCCATATCCGGCTTATAAAGGCTGAGAAGCTTTACCCCGAGCAATGTAACCGCATATGCAATGTTGGCATCCGTCATAAGGTCGAGAATCAAAAGGTGGCGCGAAACGCTTACGTTAGCACCGAGCATACGTATGGTTGAGTAATAAACATTTCTGGATTTCAGTATGATTCTTATTACAAAATACGAGATAAAGAAGAGTGTGACCGCAAGTCCGAAGGTTACGATATAGCTTACAATCTTCAGTATCATCTCTTCACCGTACGTGAAAAGAGTGTCTTTGATGACAAGGGTCTTGTATCCGCTTTCGCGAAGTGCCTTTGCCGTCTCCTCCACCTTGAGAGGATCCGTTACAAATACGCTGGACTGGAAGGTTTCCTTGTCATAGAGGCTCTTGTAATCATCGGGATTTACGAAGATAACACCGTCAATCGCCGTGAAATCATCTGCGCCCGCATAATACTTTTTGTAATTGTTCTTTGTGTATGTTCCGGAAATCTTAAGTGTTTTCGAATCCGAGTAATACGGTGTTTTTACATTGAGCTTAAGCTCGTTTCCGACAGCCTTACCGTTCTTCACGTAATCGTTGAGTTGTGTGGAAACAACGGCTGTTCCCTTTTCCACCTTACTGCTTATAGCAACGTTAAACAGAGGATAAGGGGCATTGTTCTCGGTATATGTTTTTCCGGCAAAATCCACGGACATGCTGCCGTATTCCTTGTTACTGTCTATAAGGACATCTTCTAAAAATGCGTCCGATACATAGAAAACATAGTTGATAATCCCACCGGGCATCTGTCCGTAAATGCTGTCGGAATCCCCTTCTTCAAGGTACTTTATACCGACGAACTTATAAACCCTGTCGTTGCCGGCATCTGTCTCCGAGCCGTACATCTTAAAGGTAGTGTTCAGTATAGAATCAGCCGATTTTGAGAAAAGATGATCGTCCTTCTCTACGACTGCAATTATTTCATTGTCCTTTTCGGGCATACGACCCTTGTCAAGCTTACCCTCGAATTTGCTCAGCGAACGCAGGTTTCCGGAAAGATAGATATCTCCCTTGTTGGTGTCCTCAAATGAACGTGTAGAGTCAACAAGTATGTCGTTTTTCTCTATGAAATCAACATTCGGTATTTTCTGAATGCTTGAAAAATCCTGAGATGAAATGGATGTACCGTCTTTTTTCTTTATGACAATTCTGTTTTCGGACGTGTTATTGAAATAATAGTTCCATCCGGAAATCGAGCTGTCATGATTCTGAGACTGAAAAACCGAAAGCTCCGAAATCATCGCCGCCGAGATAAATAAAAAGACAAATGTAAGAAGTAAAAACTTGACCGGTATGTTAAAGGCATTTCTTATACCGAGGCGAAGCTGTGAAAGAGGTCTCATATTATTGTATTCGTTTGTCGGTGAAGGAACGATATCCTCATCGCGCTTTCGAATAACCGTATCCTCAAGAACCCTTCCGTCATGCATCTTTATCTTTCTTGTAACGTAAGGCTCAACCTGATCATAGTTGTGAGTAACAATGATGACAAGCTTGTCCCTCGCAATTTCAGAAAGGAGCTTGATTATTCCTGCAGCAGACTCGGAATCAAGATTTCCCGTAGGCTCGTCCGCAATGATTATAGGTGTATCCTTTGCAAGCGCGCGCGCTATCGCAACCCTCTGCTTCTGTCCGCCTGAGAGTTTAGACGCCTTTGTGTGCTTATACTCGGTAAGTCCTACCTTATCGATAAGGTCGTTGACACGCGCCTTTATCTCCTTACGCTTTGACCCGTTAAGGAGCATCACCAGTTCAATATTCTGATAAACTGTGTAGCTGTTTACAAGATTGAAGTTTTGAAAAATATTTCCGATATAACGTCGTCTGTAATTTTCAAAATCCTTTTCGGTAAAATGACTGGTTTCACTGCCGTCGATGTACATCTCACCCTCTTCATAACTGTCAAGTCCGGATATGACATTCAGAAGCGTGGATTTACCGCTGCCGGATTCACCTGTTATCGCAACAAATTCGCCGACATCAAAGTTTAGGTTTACTTTTGAAAAGCCGACGGCAATAACACCCTTGCTGTAGTAAAACTTAGAAACATTTTCCAGTTTTATCATGCACTTTTCCTCTCTTTCATTCCGCCCGAAGCGATTAATAAGAATTCGCATTGTAGTTTCCACTTTACACGCATAAAGTTACAAAACAATTTCAAAAAAATCCCAAATATCAAACAAAAAGCGGTCGGATTTATTTCGCTCCGACCGTCTTTGTTATGTGCGAGGTTATTCGATAAAGGTATACTTTACAAACACACCTTTTCCGTCACCGGTGGTAAATACGATATCACCCTTAAGGTCTCTTCCCTCATCAATAATAGGAAATTTCCCGTGTTCCTCAACGTAAGCGCGCGGGCTTTCTGCTTCGACATCTATCATCTGTGTTGCGGGAGACTCCCCACCGCCGCAGGGAATGATTTCTTCAATCAGAACTTCGTACGTATTCATAAAGCAACCTCCTTTTTTAATTACTATTGACATTTTATCAAAAAATAATCATAAAAGCAATTTATTAAACAGTGCTCCGCAACCCTCGTTTACATCCTCCCACGTTTTTTCAAAGTCACGTGTATACCACGGATCCGATACATCTCCCGGCCTTTTTGTAAAGTCCATCAGGAGATGTATTTTATTTTCCGGATCTCCGCCGCAAATCCGCATCATATTTGTGCGATTTGCGGAATCCATGCCGATGAGGAGGTCGTATCTGTCGTAATCCGCCGCCGTCATTTGCCGTGCAGCGTGCCCGCCGCACGAAATACCATGCTCTCCGAGCAGCTTCCTTACCGGCGGATAAACCGGATTACCGAGTTCCTCACGGCTTGTCGCAGCCGATTCAATCAAAAACTCATCCGACACTCCCGCCTTTTTTACCATATCCTTCATAACAAACTCCGCCATCGGGCTGCGACATATGTTGCCGTGGCAGATAAAAATAATTTTTATCATATAATACTCTCCTAAATTACAAAAGAAAATATCAATCAAAAATAATATCCGGATTCATCTCAATAACAGATTTCCATTCAATACCGTATTCTTCATTAAGTATTTTCTTCTTTTCAAATGCAAATCTATGCGAAGTAAGAGCAGAAGATAAAATAAATTCCTTCATCAAATCATCCTCACACTCATCAACTAATTTCTTTAAAAGTTCTTCAACTTTTTTACTCGCCTTAAGGTCTGCTTCCGCCACTTCTGCCTTATATTCTTCAGTATCCTCAATCGGATCATACTTTAATTTTCTCAAAAAATCTCCCTTTCAGCTTTGTTATTAAGCATCTGCCGTCATACTAATCATCCATTTACGCTTTTTAAAAATAACAAGTGATACAATCAACCTGAATATTTCTTCAATATTAAGCAATGTATATACACCGACGATACCCCATTGAAGCACATTAGCTGCAAAAACGCATAGCGGAATTCCGATACCCCATGTTCCGATAATATCAATAATCATAATAATACCGGTTTTGCCGCCGCTTCTTATAATCCCGCCTCCGAGAATCATATTTTCAACTTTAACAGGCGTATATAAAGCAAAAACAATAAGCAGAGTTTTACCAATCTCCTTTACACTGTTATCTACATGATACAAATCCGCATATACTCCCGCCAGTGATACAAGCAGTACCGACACAAGGACAGAGCCTATCAATCCTGCACACATGATTTTTCCGGATTCCGAGTAAGCATCATCATACTCCTTCCTTCCGAGCCTCTTTCCGATTAAAACACCGGCTGCCGCTGACAAACCGCTCAATGCACCTACAATAAGGCTTTGTATAGGACATGTAAGAGTATAAGCGGCCAGGTTTGTTGTGCCGAGATGACCATACACCGCAGATTCAACATTTTGCCCGAGGCTCCATAGAAATTCACTAATCAGAATCGGCATAATCATTATAAAATACTCTCGTATGTTATTTTTACTGAAGCAAAATATTATTACCGGTTTTCTTCCGTCGTTCTTTAAACAAAAGATAAATCCGATAAAAATAAGAAACAAATTAAAAAACTGAGATACAAGGGTTGCTATTGCCGCTCCTTTTATTCCCAACGATGTAAATCCCGCCTTACCGAATATCAATACATAATTAAGACCGGTATTTACCGCTACAGCTCCGAGACTCGCCAAAAAAGGTATGGTCGCGTGATCATTGCAGCGTAACCATGCGGACAATACATTGCCGACCGCAATAGGAATGTAACTAAATGCGACAATCTCAAAATAAACAGCGCCTGCATTTATGATCTCTGTATCCTTCGTATAAAATTCGAGAATCTGTGATGAAAAGAAGTTTGACGCAACCAAGAACACAGAGGATATCGATACTCCCGATATAATACTTATCCAAAAGCTACGCCACACCTCTTTATCTTCACCGGCCCCGGTAAACTGTGCTATTAATATCCCTGCAACCGTACTTACCGCACCTATCAAAACAGAAAAGATTAAAGAATAATTCCCACACAATCCGACTGCCGAAATATTTATCTCTCCCAGTTGACCGATCATTACCTGATCAACAATTGAAAAAGATGCCTGCAGCATACTTTGCAACGTGACGGGAACAGCAATCTTACACAATGATTTTACAAATTCGGACATCATAACTCCCCCGTACTTTGCCTTTTTATAAGTTCGACAGGAAGAATGATTTCAGGGTTACAGTTTCTACCGTCACGCATTGCTTCAATGCATTCAATTGCTGTTTTTGCTCTGAGCATCGGGTCTTGACGAACCGTAGTTAAAGATGGATTACTTACCTTACTTACAATACTATCATCAAAACCAATTACCTGTATATCCCCCGGAATCTCTACTCCTTTTTCCTGCAAAAAAGCCATAAAATCAAGGGCATAATAATCTGACACGGCAAATACTGCGGTAATATTTTCCGATAAAAGTTCCGGAAGTTTTTTCTCGTAAAAAAAACCTCTTTCCTTCTTAAGCTCCGGAATCCGCCAGAAAAAGGTCTCCCCGGGAGCAAAAGCATTTTTAAAGCCTTCAATACGCACTTTATCCATACAAACATAATTATCTGAGATGCATAATGCTTTTTTATGTCCAAGCTCCCTGAAATATTTTCCCGCCTGATAGCCTCCGTCAAAATTATCAATTACTAAATTGACCACTTTTGAGCATCTCTCAAAAAACCGTCATATACAACAAAGGATATTCTCATCTGATTCCTGAGTTTCTCATAATCAGCTTCGCAAAAACCCATAAGAATTAATCCTTCCATATTCCACATAGATGCAAAAACCGGAATTTCTTTGATATCTGCCGTTGTTTTTATCATCAGAAAATATCCCTTTTTGTTTACTTCGTGCGAAAGTGCATTTAACGATGACATAACAAAGCCGTCCTCCAAAACTCTGCCTTCATACTTAACATGGTCATTTATCACCACGCCGATTATTTTTGAGTTGTTTCTGGCAAGCAGAATACCGGCCATGTTGGGGATATATCCTGTCCTTTCCAACTCCTGCTGGACTCTTTTTACCGTTTCATCTAAAATTTTATTTGTTTTGCCGTGAATTACGTTAGAAACTGTCGCCGTACTGAGACCTAATGCTTCTGCTATATCCACAATTCGAACTCGGTTCTGTGACATCTTCATTCCTTCTTTATCCTGTTTATTCTATCTGTTTACATAGTATAGCAGAACAACAGAGTACGCAATGGTTAAACGCATAACCCTTTACAAAAATCCAAGGTCCTTTTATGGTATTTTTCACAAAAAAACAGACAGCATTACCTGTTGTCTGTCTTTTTCAGAATATTATTTAATATGCTTTACCCTCTAAGCAATCTTAAAGACACGAATAAGGAATATCCAGGCGATGAAGAAATAATTTTCACTATCTCCTCAACAAAAATCGGCTCCTTTAATACTTCTTTATTCATCGCAAAGCCTCCTTCCTCCCCAAAAAAGGGCATAAAAAATCCACCGTAACATCACTGTTACACAAACAATCCCTTGTTGTGATTTAGCTTATCACGATGAAAAAAGGCTTATTATATACAAAAAAAGACGCACACCTACAGACTCTTTATGCATAATCCAAGTCTGATTTCATCGTTATATGTACTTCGACTTTGACTATCACAACTGTCCATAAATGTTCGCCTCCCTCTTATTTTTGATGACGATTAATTATATCATATTTACCTTATTTTTTCCAGTAAAATGACCTCGGCAACTAATTTCAAATTCCTTTTCAAGGAAAAGAAAAACAGAGACTCAAATGAGTCTCTGTTCATGTTGGTGATCCATCGGGGATTCGAACCCCGGACACCTTGATTAAAAGTCAAGTGCTCTGCCAACTGAGCTAATGAATCATGTTCTGAGCGCCTCATAAATAATACTTTATAAGGCGCATGAAGTCAAGGATATTTTTACAAATCAAACAAAGAGTAAAACTGCAAGAGTTGCTATGGCAACCACGACAAGAGCAACACCGAGAATGACTGTTATCTTTGAGAGAACAGCATCCTTCTGATGACCCTTTGTCTTGTCAAAAAAGGAAGAATCTCCGCCGCCCATTACGGCAGATGCATCCGAGCTTCTGTCTTTTTGAATAAGGACAACAACAATGAGAGCTATGGAAATAATAATCAAAATAATTGCAAGTGCTATCTGTAATCCGGTCATATCATAAGCCTCCAAAAAGGTAATGTTCGTTTAAGCGACTAAGGTATTTTAGCACAATATCCAATACTTTGCAAGGAATTTTGAAAGTAATATGTATATAAAATGAAAAAATGCTTAAAATAATCTTGCGACATAAATTATATGCCGCGGTTTACCGGTTAAAGCACGATAAAGGCGTTTGTACGGTAAGCGTTTCGGGCAGGATTTGTTTTCACAGACCCTGCCCGATTTTTCTGATTTTTGTACAAATGAAAAGTCTAATTAATTAAAGTGTGAGTTGTTCGCCCGCAGTGTCTTCCGGAAGCGGCATTGATCCGAGTGCCGGCAAATTCTTTGTTCTGTAGCGATGTGGCTTTGAAAACTCACCCTCAACATAAGGTCGCACGCCCATGAGACGCTGTCCCTTTTTCATGGTCATAACACCGACGCCCTGCGTATCCTTCGTGGTTTTAGGACTTATAACAGCTGTGTTAAAGAGAAGCATACGCCCGCTTGAGCTTGTAAGAACAAGCTCTAAGTCTTCACGTATATACATTGCCGCAACTATCGGTGACTTTGAACCGTACGCCTTTATGAGCTTTTTTCGGTTCGTCTTTGTCTCATATGCGTTCATGTCAACCTTTGCGACCTTGCCGTTTTCAAAGAAGAAAAGCATATATCCCTTAAAATCATCTGTAACGGCCATATAGAGCGGCTGCTCTCCGTCATCAAATTCTAAAGCTGTAGGTATATAATCACCGAGAACGGACGCCTTGGAGTCCTCAAAGTCAGAAACATGTGCCTTATAAACCTGACACTTATCCGTAAAGAAGAGAAGTTCTTTTGCATTTGAACTCTCAACAATCTGAGAAAGCTCATCCCCCTCCTTAAGTTTTTGTTCTCCGCTCATGCGCAGGGACTGTGGAGTAATTTTTTTGAAATATCCTGCCTTGGTAAAGAAAATGGTAAGCGCGTAATCCGGAATATCCTCGAAAGATTCATCATCATCGTCGTCAATTTCGTTTGCATAAATAATTTCGCTCTTTCTGAGCTGCCCGTACTTCTGCGACACCTCTTTAAGCTCGGCAATAATGATCTTTTTAATCTTCGTTTTGCTTGATAACGTATCCTCCATCTCGGCGATTTCCTTCGTGAGTTCCTCGACATCCTGTAAACGCTTCATGATATACTCACGGTTCAAATGACGGAGCTTTATTTCCGCAACATACTCAGCCTGTATCTCATCAATTCCGAAGCCGATCATAAGATTCGGAACAACCTCTGCCTCTACAGGTGTTTCACGGACAATTTTTATAGCCTTGTCAATATCAAGCAATATTTTTTCAAGACCTTTTAAGAGATGAAGCTTTTTCTGAGCTTTATCCAGGTCAAAGTATATACGGCGCTTTACACACTCGGTGCGGAAAGCAATCCATTCGAGAAGAAGGTCTCGTACACCGAGTACCTGCGGAGTGCCTCCTATGAGCACGTTGAAGTTGCAAGGAAAAGAATCAAGAAGCGGTGTCTGCTTATAGAGTTTCTTCATGAGTTTTTCCGCATCCGTGCCGCGCTTTAAGTCAATAGTTATCTTAAGTCCGGACTTATCCGTCTCGTCACGGATGTCGGAAATTTCCTTGAAACTTCCGGACTTTACTTTTTCTATTATTTTGTCTATTATGGCCTCCGCAGTGGTCGTAGGCGGAATTTCATAGATATCAATACAGTTATTTGACTTGTCGTACCTGTACTTTGAGCGGACCAAAATACCGCCACGACCGGTGGAAAGCGCCTCAGTCATGGTTTTTTTATCACAAACAATCTGTCCGCCGCTCGGAAAATCGGGTGCTTTTATCGTTTCGAGCACGTCATAATCGGAATCCTTTATGAGCTCCGTTGTGGCTTCACAGATTTCCTGGAGATTGAATGAACATATATTGCTCGCCATACCGACAGCGATACCTGTGTTGTTGTTTATAAGGATGGACGGATATGTTACCGGCAAAAGAGTCGGTTCCTTCATAGTCGCATCATAGTTATCTACAAAGTCCACGGTATCCTTATCAATTTCACGGAAAAGCTCCGCTGCGATAGGTGAAAGCTTTGCCTCCGTATAACGCGAAGCGGCCCACGACATATCCCTTGAATACGCTTTACCGAAGTTACCCTTCGAGTCAACATAGGGATAAAGCAAAGCCTCGTATCCCTTTGAAAGACGAACCATGGTATCGTAGATAGCGGCATCTCCGTGCGGATTGAGCTGCATGGTTCTTCCGACGATATTGGCCGACTTTATACGGGGACCCGTGAGAAGTCCCATCTTATACATAGTATAAAGAAGCTTTCTGTGTGAGGGCTTAAAGCCGTCAATCTCGGGGATTGCACGCGACATAATAACACTCATCGCATACGGCATATAATTTATCTCGAGGGTTTCGACAATAGGCTGGTCAGCGACCTCTCCGGCGCCCAGGATATGTGCATTCGGATTTTCTTCTTCATGATTTATCTGTGGTTGTTTCGGTTTTCTCGGTGCCATAGTCTCCCCCTCCTTTACGAAAGATCTGTCATATCAAGATAGAGATGTCCGTCCTCGGCAATATGTTCTTTACGTCCCGCAAGGTTATCTCCGAGAAGCAGGTCAAATGTCTCAGCCGTTTTTTCGGCATCCGACGGACTTATTTTTATAAGACGTCTGGTCTTTGGATTCATTGTGGTAAGCCACATCATGTCAGCATCGTTTTCACCGAGACCCTTTGAGCGCTGAATGGTGTACTTCTTGTCGCCGATTTCGGTAAGTGCATGAGTTTTTTCAACCTCGGTATAAGCAAACCACACCTCATCCTTACAGCTTATTTCATAAAGCGGAGACTCGGCGATATACACCTTTCCGGCAGTAATAAGAGACGGCATAAGCCTGTAAATCATAGTAAGAATAAGCGTGCGTATCTGGTATCCGTCAACGTCGGCATCTGTACAGATGATAACCTTATCCCAGCGTAGATTGTCGATATTGAATGCGTTTACATCCTTTGCCTTTGTCTGTACCTCGACACCGCAGCCAAGCACTTTTATAAGGTCTGTGATGATTTCACTTTTGAAAATTCTGTTATAATCTGCCTTCAGGCAGTTGAGTATCTTACCTCTTACGGGAATAACGGCCTGGAACTCGGAGTCCCTTGCCTGTTTACATGAGCCGAGAGCAGAATCACCCTCAACAATAAACACCTCTCTGCGCGAAACATCCTTTGTTCGGCAATCGACAAACTTCTGAACTCTGTTTGACATGTCTACATTTGCCGTGAGAGATTTTTTCATATTTACACGCGTTGATTCGGCATGAACACGTGAGCGCATGTTTATAAGGACCTGATTGCATATCTTGTCCGCGTCTATTTTGTTTTCGATAAAGTAGATCTCAAGCGAATGCTTGAAAAAATCCGTCATTGCTTCCTGTATGAATTTATTGGTGATGGATTTTTTCGTCTGGTTTTCATAGGAGGTAAGAGTAGAAAATGAGGAAATGACAATCATGAGGCAGTCCTCAATATCCTGAAATTTTATCTTCGGATCCGCCTTTTTATACATATTATTATCCTTGAGATACTTATCAATCTGATGAACAAACGCCGTCTGAACAGCCTTGTCCGGTGCACCGCCATGCTCAAGCCAGGAGGAGTTATGATAGTATTCCTTTATCTGATGCTTGTTTGAAAAAGCAACGGCAGCAGAGATTTTAACCTTATACTCTTCCTTATCCGCACGATCTCTGCCGAAACGCTCGGTAGTCCAGAACTGTGTCTGTGTAAGAGTTTCATCTCCCGCAATTTCCTTGATATAATCAACTATTCCGTCTTTATAATAATACTCATAAGTATCAAACGAATTGCCGCTTACCTGGTCTTTTAAAATAAACGTCACACCGCTGTTTACAATAGCCTGTCTTTTCATGGTATCCTGAAAATACTCAAGACTGATATCTATGTCGGTAAAAACGTCGAGATCGGGCTTCCATGAAATCCTCGAGCCGGTGTCTTTCCTGGTGTACGGCTCTTTTTGAAGTTCACTTTCGGGCTCGCCCTTCTCAAAATGCATAGAGTATTTAAAGCCATCTCTTTTTATCTCCGCATCCATATACTCAGAGGTATACTGAGTTGCGCAAAGACCCAAACCGTTAAGGCCCAAAGAGAATCCGTAATTGGCATCAGCTGCATTTGTGTTATATTTTCCGCCGGCGTACATCTCACAGAAAACAAGCTTCCAGTTGTACTCCTGCTCCTTTTCGTTATAGTCCATGGGAATACCGCGGCCGAAGTCCTGTACCTCAATAGATTTGTCAAGAAAGCGGGTGACAATTATCTTGTCACCATATCCCTCTCTGGCCTCGTCGATTGAGTTGGAAAGTATCTCAAAAAACGAGTGTTCACAACCGTCTATTCCGTCGGAGCCGAAAATTACGGCGGGACGCTTTCTGACACGATCGGCGCCCTTAAGCTGGCTTATATCCTCATTTCCGTAATCAGATTTTTTTACTGCCATTTCTTCCTCCAAAGGTATGTGCGAAAATGCGCACAAACATATTTATACAAATAAGTATTCTACACCATATTTTGTGGTTACGTCAAGCAAATAGCACAAATAAAGCACATTTGCAGCACAAAAGCAGCTTAAAACCGCGTATCCTCGGTCAAGCGGAAAAAACGTCGAAAATTCAAAAGAGCTCAGCCTTGCGGTGAGCTCTTTCATCGGATTTAATCATCCTTCATTTTCTTTTTCCAGTCGTCGCTGTCATCATCTTCATTGAAGTCACGTGTGGCTTTGAGAAGCTCATACAGGGCGTAAATCTCATCATTTTCGGTGAAGCTGCCCTTCTTCTTTGCAGATGCGTAATTGAAGTCCTCCGAAACCTCATCCGGTGCCTCAGAAGAATCTTCCTCGACTGTTTCCTTTTCGGGTGCTTTCTTGTTGCCGCCTCTCTTTCCGAGAACCTTTTCCACGGCAGCACGCTCTTCATCGGTATACGAAGGAGTCATATTATTGATAAATCCGCCGATATCCATGGGATCATTGTTGAATTTTTCAATTTCCTCTTTAAACTCTTCGTCCTCCGTCATACCGGGAAGTACGGAATCCTCGGAGGTTTCTTCACTGATTGAAGCTCCGCTTCCTGAAAGGCCCTCAACCCTGGGTTCGTTATCTGTATCCTCGGCATCCTTTTCAGACTTTTCATCTTCAAGATAGTCAGAAATATCCGCTTCCGAAATGGCGTCCGGAGAAAGCTCCGCCTGAGCATATTCGTCTTCCGCGGAAATAAGACCGTTTTGTCTGTCAAGCTCTCTCTTCAGTTCAAGCTCTGCCTCCGAAAGCACAACCTCTTTGTTTTCGGTATTAAGAGTATCAATTATGTCGTCGAAGTTCTCTTCTCCAATGGAACTGTCATCAATTTCAACCGCAGGAGTCTTAGCATCTTCGTCCTCATCTTCAGGTGCTTTCTCACCGTCTGTTCCTTCTTCAGCCGAAGCATCTTCAGCATCAGGTGCCTGAACGCCCTCGGCTTTATCCTCAGATGCTTCATCACCGTCTGCCTCTTCATAAGTAGAAACATCCTCGGCGTCGGCTGTCTGAACGTCCTCAACTTTATTTTCAGATGTCTCCTCACCGTCTGCTTCTTCATCAGCTGAAGTTTTTTCAGCATCCGGTGTCTGAGAGTCCTCGGGAGTTTCCGTATTTGTGCTTTGACTCTCTTCCGAAACAGGCTCATTCTTTGAGCCCTGTCGGTTATAATTTTCGATATCAAAGTCTTCACTCGACATAAGAGTCTGGAAGGTATCTCCGTCAATCTTTTCATACTTCATAAGGAACTTTGCAAGCATATGAAGCTTATCGATATGAAGTCTCAGGATTTCATCCGCTCTCTCATAAGCATCTGTGATGAGATTTTCAATTTCCTTGTCAATGATGGATGCTGTTTCTTCAGAATAGTTTCTTACATGACTGTAATTCTTTCCGAGGAATACCTCATCATTGTCATCACCGTATGTTATGGGTCCGAGCTTACTGCTCATTCCGTACTTTGTAATCATCGAACGGGCAATATTGGTTGCTCTTTCGATATCATTTGAAGCACCGGTAGAGATGTCTCCGAGAATTATTGCTTCTGCAACACGTCCACCCAAAAGAGTTACAAGCTGGTCAAGCATCTGCTTCTTGGAAACATATGAGCTCTTGTCCTCTTTCGGAAGCGACATGGTATAGCCGCCTGCCATACCGCGCGGAATGATGGAAATCTGGTGAACGGGGTCAACCATTTCAAGATAAAAGTTTGTAACGGCATGACCTGCTTCATGATAAGCAGTAAGTCTTTTCTCGTCATCGGTTATAATCTTCGACTTTTTCTCAGTACCGACAATAACCTTAACGGTAGCTTCTTCTATTTCCTTTTTGGTGAGGGCTCTCTTATGGCGTCTTGCCGCAAGAAGAGCTGCTTCGTTAAGGAGGTTTTCAAGGTCTGCGCCCGTGAAGCCACTGGTGGCTCTTGCAATTTCACTGAGACTTACGTCCGGAGCAATAGGCTTATTTCTTGCATGAACCTTAAGAATAGCCTCGCGTCCCTTGACGTCCGGATAATTAACCGTTATCTGTCTGTCAAAACGTCCCGGACGGAGAAGTGCCGGGTCAAGTATATCCGGACGGTTTGTAGCTGCCATAACGATAACACCTACATTTTCACCGAAGCCGTCCATCTCAACCAGGAGCTGGTTCAGGGTCTGCTCGCGTTCATCGTGACCGCCGCCCATACCAGCGCCTCTGTGACGTCCTACTGCGTCAATCTCATCTATAAAGATGATTGACGGTGTATTTTTCTTTGCTGTATCAAACAAGTCCCTTACACGAGATGCACCGACACCGACGTACATCTCGACAAAGTCTGAACCTGAAATGGAAAGGAAGGTTGCATTGGCCTCTCCCGCAACGGCACGTGCAAGCAATGTTTTACCCGTACCGGGAGGTCCCACGAGGATGACACCCTTTGGTATGCGAGCGCCGAGCTCGCTGTAACGCTGCGGATCACGAAGAAATTCAACAACCTCCTCAAGGTCTTCTTTTTCCTCATCAAGTCCTGCAACGTCATCAAAGGTTGTCTTTTGAGCATCCTGTCCGGTTTTAAGGCGTGCTTTACCAAAAGCCATAGAGCGCTTGGTATCATCAAGCATACCGGCACCTATCTTCTTGACAACCATATACAGCATTACTGCCATAAGGATCGTAAATCCGGCCATCGGCAACAGCTGTGTAAGCCAGTATCCGGACGTTCCGGATTCGTAATTCATCTTTATCGGAGCATCAGGATGTTCTTTGTTGTACTCTCTCACCTGGTCATGGACGTCAGCCACAAAAAGATCTGCGCTCGGTACCGTGTATGATTTCTTTTCCTTCTCACCCTTTAAAACATAGGTAAGCTTTCTGTTTGACAGGTTAAGGTCATACTCCGTGACTTTACCCTCATCAAAATAAGAAATAATCTGATAGTAACCGTCATCAATCTTATTCGGCTCAACTTTTAAAGCCTGCCAGATAAGAAGAACCATAAGAACAACCATAGCCAATGAAATAAGGCTTGGTATAATTCTGTTTGGTTTTTGAGGTTCCACAGGACCCGGTGTCATATTTTTGTTGTCCAAAAAGGATTCCCCTTTCTCTTACGGATTTTTCACATAGAAAATATACTTGGAAAGTATGATAAAAAATACGGTAATTTGTAAATTTTATGAATTAGACTTTGAATATTTGGTTAAAACTGTTTAAGCCCGTCTTAAGTTCAGGTCAAAAGGTCTGAATATACCGACGGCTTTAAAATGCCGACATACGGAAGGTTTCTGTAACGCTCATTGTAATCAAGCCCATAGCCTACAACAAATTCGTCGGGGACACGTGCGCCCACATAATCCGCCTCTATCGGAGCAAGCCTGCGCTCCGGCTTGTCAAGGAACGTACAAATCTTAACGGAATTCGGCTTTCTCATCTTGAGGATGTCGATAAGTGACGAAAGCGTTCTTCCGGTATCAAGGATATCCTCTACAATGAGAAGGTCAAGTCCGTTAAGGTTCATGTCGAGGTCCTTTATTATCTTTACTATACCGGAGCTCTCGGTAGATGAGCCGTAGCTTGACACAACCATGAAGTCAATGGAGCACGGAACCGTTATGGCTCTCATAAGGTCTGCCATAAATACCACAGAGCCCTTGAGAACACTTACAAGGAGAAGATTTTTTCCTTCGTATTCCTTGCTTATCTGCTCTCCGAGCCGCTTTGTAATCGTTTTTATTTCCTCTTCCGAGAGAAGAATTTCTTTAACGTCGTCATTTAAGTTTTCACTGAACATGTATATACAAAACCTCTTTCGTTTCTTTTGTAACCTGATAACCTGCGGCGGGACCGAAGCCCTCAATCCATATGATTTCTCCGTCGCATTCGAGAATACTCAGGTGATCTCTTTCTTCGACCGGAATACGAGCCTCATTGAAAAGACTCTTAAGTGATTTGTTTATCTTTCTGCGATACGGTCTGAAATGATCTCCGTTTTTCCTGTTTCTGAAAAAAAGTTTACCATTCATTTTATCACAGTCAAGCATGTTTTCCAATAGATGAATATCACTTTTTTTATACATATCTATTGATATTTTTTCGACAATGTATTCCCTTTTTTCGGGTAATTCACCTTTACCGTCGTCTCCTCCGTCAAAGGTAACTTTATAAACCGTAAGAAGACCATCCTTTATTTCAAGATAGTCACCTCCCGGAAGCTGAATCTTGAAGCAAAGTTTCTGTATACATTCGTCGGCAGATTTTACAGCCTTGAGAGTGGCTTCCAAATGAGTTTTTTCGGCATGAACACCGGTTTCCGAAAAGATTATCTCCGACAGCACTCTTCTCAGAATCGGTGGCTCTGCGTCGGAAAAAGCACTCACGGAATATTTTCCTTTTGAAATTCGTGATTTTTCCGTAAGCTTTTCGGAAATGGACAACAGGAATTCCTCATCCTCTCTGACGGAATCCGCAAAGCGTGCAATGTTTGAGACAGCACCGCTGTTTATCCCGCAAAGTTCCGGCAAAACATGAAGCCTTATTTTATTCCTTGCATATGAATCATCAAGATTTGTACTGTCAGTCATGTGTTCCCGACCGAGGGCCTCGAGATACCCGAGTATTTCGTCCCTTGTACAGTCTATTATCGGTCTTACAACCGTTATTTTTTCTTTTTCCGTATACCTGACCGGCGGTATTCCAGTTGCTCCCTTGAGTCCCGAGCCGCGAGAAAGGTTATAAAGTACCGTTTCAGATACATCGTTGGCGTTATGTGCGGTTGCAATGGTAACACCTGAGCCTTTACTCTTTTTCATAATTTCGGATGAGACCTGTTCAAAGAAGTCATATCTTACCTGTCTTCCGCACGTCTCAAAGGAAATGCCCTGCTCCTTTGCAAGAACTGCGACATCTGCATGAAGAACATAAAATTCTGCGCCTGAATCCTTACAGAGAGCTTCGGAAAACTTCTCGTCACGCAGAGCCTCAGCGCCCCTCAAGCCGTGGTTAACATGAGCCCCCGCCAAGGAGATGCAAAAATCATCCTTCAGCTCGTTCAAAACGGAAAAAAGCGCTACAGAGTCAGCGCCTCCGGAAATACCGACAACTACGGTGTCTCCGCGGTGTAACATCTGATAACGCTCTATAGTGCTTTTTACCTTTTCCTTAAAGCCTGTCATGGAAGCGGATCCTCTCTGTTGCTTATTGCGGAGAACAGCGTGAATTCACCGTTCCAGCCAAGTGTGACTGTTTCCGTCGGACCGTGTCTGTTCTTTGAAACAATGATATCTACCTTATCCACTTCTTTTTCCATCTCCTGTTCCTCACTTCCGTCGGAATAGTAATCCTCACGGTAGAGCATGAGAACGATGTCGGCATCCTGCTCGATTGAGCCCGATTCACGAAGGTCGGAAAGCTGCGGTCTGTGGCTCTTTCCTCTGGCCTCGGTGCCACGTGCAAGCTGAGCAAGAACAATAACGGGTATGTTAAGGTCCTTTGCCATAAGCTTAAGGTTTCTTGTTATCTCCGAAACCTCCTGCACACGCGACTCAACCCTCGTGCCGGATTTCATGAGCTGAAGGTAGTCAATTATGACGCAGTCAACGTCTTTCATTCTTCTGATTTTAGCTTTCATTTCATTTACGGTGATGCTGCTTGTATCATCAAAATAAAGGTTACAGTCCGCGAGAGCGGCAGTTGCAGTGTTCAGACGAAGCCAGTCATTTGCGTCAAGATTTCCGTTTCTCATTTTGATACCCTTTATACGCGCCTCCGTTGAGATAACACGCTGTGCCAGCTGCTCCTTTGTCATTTCAAGAGAGAAGAAAAGAACCTTCTTCTTGGCAAGAACGGCAGCGTTTCTGGCAAGGTTCAACGCAAAAGAGGTTTTACCCATGGCAGGACGCGCGCCGACAATAATAAGGTCGGATTTATTGAGTCCTGAAATAACCTTATCAAGATCTTTATATCCTGTTGTAAAGCCGATGTATTGACCCTTTATTTCGGGATCATCGGAGTTAAGTGCCTGAAGCCTGTCATATACCTTATCGGTCAGGATGTCCGAAAGTCTTGAAGCCTCAGCCGTATTTTTTCCCTGACGAATGTCATATATCTTCTGTTCTGCACTGTCAAGGAGCATGTCCGCACTGACGTCGGATTCCGTTGCATCTCGCAGAATTTCACCGGAAATATTGATAAGCGAACGAACAAAAAACTTTTCCTTTACGATTCTTGCGTAAGCCTCAACATTGGCTGTTGTAGGAACAGACTCGGCAAGCTGAAAAAGGTAGGTCTTTCCCGCAGCATCATCAAAGACGTTTTCCGCCTTTAGCGTATCAAGAACAAGAAGCGGATCAATACGCTGTCCGCGGCTGTCAATTCTTATCATTGCATTGAAAATAGCCTTATGCTCCGGGCGATAAAAATATTCGGTTATAAAGCCTCTTGATTGGACAAGAGTAAGGCATGACGGATCCATAAGAATCGACCCGAGAACCGCCTGTTCGGCCTCCATGCTATAAGGCAGATTTATACTTTCAATGTTTACGTTATCCATATTATTCCTCTGTAACCTGAACTTTTACTTCCGCCTTTATTCCTTCAAACATCTTGACGGTTGCATTGTAGGTTCCGAATGCTTTTATTTCACCGACTGTTATTTTTCTTTTATCAACATCTATTGCAAAGTCGTTTTTTATCTTCTGTGCAATTTCTTTGGCTGTAACGGAGCCGAAAAGCTTTCCGCCCTTTCCCGCCTTTGCGGTAAGAACGACGGTTTTGCCGTTTATCTTGTCCGCTGCAGCCTGTGCGTTTGCCTTGTCCGTATCATACTTAAACTGCTTTGACGCCTCTGCATTTTTCATCTCGGTAACATTTTGGGCATCTGCCTCCACTGCGAGATTTCTAGGAAAAAGAAAGTTTCTTGCGTATCCGTCCGAGGCATTTACAAGTTCACCTTTTTTTCCGAGACCTTTTACATCGGCTTTTAATATTACTTTCATTGTTTGTTCTCCTCAAAGTATTCATTTATTGCACCCTCAAGCTTTACAACGGCGTCACCCATAGTGACTCCCTCAAGCTGTGTGGCGGCCATGGTGAGATGTCCTCCTCCGCCAAGGTGCTCCATTATAACCTGTACATTCATCTCTCCGAGAGACCGCGCGGAAATATTTATCACTCCGTCCTCTTCAAAAAGAACATAGGAGGACTTGATTCCCGCAATGTTCAGAAGCTCATCGGCAACCTGGCTCGCCGTAATCCTCATGTCGTGAAAATGCTCCGTAGCGATGGCGACGGCACAGCCCTTATACGTTACCGCTGTACTGATTATATTGTTTTTCTGCTTATAATTTTCAATATTGTTGGCAAACAGCTGCTTTGCCGAAATAGTATTTGCACCGTTCTCCTTAAGGAATGCAGCGGCTTCAAAGGTACGCGACCCGGTTGAGAGGACAAAGTTTCTCGTGTCAAGCATTATTCCCGAAAGAAGTGCCTCTGCGCACATCGGGGAAACATCCACCTTGACAGGTATGTACTGAATAAGCTCCGTTACCATTTCACAAGCCGAAGACGCGTTCGGCTCATCATAGTAAAGAATCGTGTCGTTTATGTAATTTGCTGTCCTTCTGTGATGGTCAAGCACGATAACCTTATCAAACATTCGGAGTATGTCGGAGTAATCGAGAGATGCCTCCCTGTGCGTGTCAACAATTACCAACAAGCTTTTTGACGTACAAAAATCCGCTGCCTTTGAGCCGTTTATAAAGGTGTCCGGCAATGTATCCGCCTCAAGATTTTCAATCAGATTTTTTGCCATACTCTTTTTCTTGTTTACAACGATATAACACGGTTTATCAAGAGCTTTTACCATAGCGTAAACACCGACCGACGCGCCGACGCTGTCAAGGTCGGAGAAGCAGTGTCCCATAACAAAAACCGCATCCGCATTTGAAACGTGGTCCGCAAAAGCATTTGCTATAAGTCTCGCTTTTATCTTGCTGCGCTTTGTAGAGCCCGAAACGGTACCGCCGAAAAACTCCAACTCACCGTTGTTATTTACCGTCGCCTGATCTCCGCCGCGGCTTTGAGACATCTCAAGAGCCTGCTTTGAAAATTCATCTGATTCAAAAAGATTTCCGCCGTGACCTATACCCATTGAAAGGGTTATTTCCACGGGCTTATCACCGTATTTGAAGTCACGTACCATTTTAAGCGCTTCAAACTTTTTAGAAATCATGACACTGAGACCGCGCTCATCGGTAATCATGAAATATTTTCCGCTTCCTACACGGCGAAATACATTGTCGGTCTTTCCCGCCCACGACTCAAGAATACGTTCAAGTTCTCCGCTTATAACCTCGCACTCGCTGTTTTTGTAATTCTGGTATACCTCATCAAGATTGTCAATCTTCATCTGAACAACAACGGGGCGTGAATTTTTATACTCTTCGGCTATGGATTTCAGCTCTGTGTTATCTATAAAATAGAGGCAATACAAGGATTTTCCGTCATCAATCTTTTCTGCAAAAACCACATAGTTTCTACTGTTATAGACGATATTAGTTCCGTGCTCCGCCGCACAGAGAACTTCAAATCTTATGTCACCCAGGATGTCGGAAAGCTGCTCGTTTGACACGACATCACCGGGTAAAACTTCATTTTCAAAAAGTGAATTGAACCATATAACAGTTCCGTTCTCATCCGCAACAAGCGCAGGCATGGGCAAACCGTCGGATCTCCCGGTGGTTTCAAAGTATTTTGAGGCGCGCCGAGCCATCTCCTTTATGCTTCGGGTCTTTACAAACCAAACAATAAACGCTGCAATCATGAGAGCGGCAAAGATACACGCCTGAATTATTCCTATCGTTGTATTGAAATAGAACACAGCAACGGTTGAAGCAACAGCCGCCAAACCGCAGAGAACAGAAAACGCTGTTTTCACCTTTAAACCTCCATAATAATAGGCAGAATCATTGGACTTCTTCTTGTCTTTTCGTAAACAAGTCTTGAGATTTCATCACGAATTCTGGCTTTTATGGTAGCCCAGTCGTGGATGTCGTTTTCAACGCAGTTGTCAACCGCCCACATGGCAACCTCCTTGAGGTCCTCCATTATCTCCTCAGATTCTCTGACGTAAACAAATCCGCGTGTTACGATATCCGGTCCCGCAATAACGGAGCCCGATGCCGAATCAAGAGTAAGTACAACCGTAATGATTCCGTCCTGTGCTAGCTTTGTACGGTCCCGTAGAACCACAGAGCCGACATCTCCGACTCCGGTTCCGTCAACGAAAACCTTACCTGCCGGTACCGTACCGGATATTTTAAACGAATTGTCCGAAACCTCAACGGTTTTTCCGATATCCGCAACGATAATATCTTTCGATTCCATGCCCATCTGCATAGCGAGAGACGCATGCTTCATAAGATGCTTCTGCTCTCCGTGAACCGGTATGAAATACTTCGGCTTAATAAGACCGAGCATGAGCTTTAATTCTTCCTGGTTTGCGTGTCCCGAAACATGAACCTCATACATACGCTCATAAATGACTTCCGCACCATGCTTCATAAGTTCGTTTACAACCTTCGTTACCGACTTTTCATTTCCCGGAATAGGCGTTGCGGAAATAATAACGTAATCATTGGCTGTAATGTTTACTTTTCTGTGATCCGAGAATGCCATACGTGAAAGAGCCGACATCGGCTCGCCCTGGCTTCCCGTTGTAACAAGAAGTAACTGCTCGGGTGTATAGTTCTTTATCTCATCAAGGGAGATGATAACTCCGTCCGGAACGTCAAGATATCCGAGTTCCTGTCCTACGGAAACAACGTTTTCAAGACTTCTTCCGGAAAGCGCAACCTTTCTGTTCTGAGAAACAGCAACATTTATTATCTGCTGTACTCTATGAATGTTGGACGCAAATGTCGCAACGATTATTCTTCTGTTTCCGGCCTGTCTGAACAGGTTTTCAAATGACTGTCCGACTGTTCTCTCACTCTGCGAATAGCCGGGCTTTTCCGCATTGGTAGAGTCCGCAAGATAACAGAGGACTCCCTCCTCCTTACCTATTTCGGCAAACCTTGCGAGATCGATCATCTGTCCGTCAATAGGAGTGGTATCAATCTTGAAGTCACCCGTTTGAACTATGGTACCGGCCTTACACCTTATCGCAAAGCCCAGTGCATCGGGAATGGAATGGTTGACATGAATAGCCTCAATTTCAAATTTTCCGAGGGTTATCCTATCTCCCGGATTTATGACATTCAGCTTGCACTTTTCAAGTATTCCGTGTTCACGAAGCTTACCTTCGATAAGGCCTATGGTAAGCCTTGTTCCGTATACGGGAATATTGATTACTTTGAGAAGATATGCAAGTCCGCCGATATGGTCCTCGTGCCCGTGAGTGATAAGTATACCCTTTATCTTGTCGGCATTTCTCTGAACATAGGTAAAGTCCGGAATAACAAGGTCGACACCGAGCATCTCGGACTCCGGAAAGGCAAGTCCGCAGTCCACAATGAACATATCTCCGTCATACTCGTAAAGAGTCATGTTTTTTCCAATCTCATTGAGTCCTCCGAGAAAGGAAATTTGTATGGGAAGTTTAAACGTATTGTACACCTTACGCGCAACGTTCTTCTTTGTTACCTGCTTGTCTGACGTCTTGTTTCGACGCACAGGCTTACGTGCAGGTGCAATACCCTCCCCGGTATTTTTTTTGTTTTGCATAATAAAAATATGTGCTCCTTTATTGTGTTACAATTTTATTTTCCGTATGTAAAGGGTCGAGGCAAAATCAATAGAGCCTACTGACCCAATTTAACAATGGTACATTTAAGTTATTGTATAATATATACAATTTTAAGTCAACGTCTTCGGATAAATTTCCGATACAATTTTTTGTGAAATATTGAGTGCAAATTCCTCTGCAGCCTCCATGCTTGACCCCTCCGTAAGGATACTCAGTCTGTCACCCTTTTTAGACGGCTTTACCGTAGCCTTAACTCGCTGTTTTGTATCAAGAAGACTTATCCCTTCTGCGGCAAACGCTGCCTCGGGATTCAAGAATTCATTACTGAAAATATCTTTTAACTTTACCGGAGAGAAATTTATTGCAATCTCCTTACTGCATCTGTAGAACTTCGGAATTTCAGCCGCAAGCTCATGGAGCGCTTTTTGTCTGTCATGCATAATCCGCAGGATTTTCATCGTCATAAAAAGCGCATCATTCGACCACGACTGACACATTGCAAGTCGACGTGCCTGTTCATCGGAGTCGTCAGTCGGGGAATCAAAGTAACGGAGCACGCGCCTTCCGTACATTCTCGAGATATCGTCAATCATATGCGGCGCGTTCATCGGAAGTGCTACATCACGGCCGAGACGAAATTCGTTGTTACAGCATATGGCGAGAAGCACTTCCGAAGAGACCTCCGGGTACTTCCTCTCAGACATGACCATGTCTGTACCGTCGGAATTAATTCTGACGGTAAGGTCATCCGAGTAGACCGCGCCTACTCGGTCAAGGCACTCGCGGAGCACACGGGATACCTCCGGGTTGTCACATTCAATTCCGACCCCGACACCCAAAAGGTCGGATTTTGCAACCCGGCAAAGCTCCTGCGAGTAAATCATACGAATGCTCGTGATACTTGAGATATCTCTGCCCTTATTTATCACCGCCCGCGAAAAATTCGATTTACTGACACGCTTCTCAATATCACGCTCACGCATTCGCGAAAGCGGCAATCCGTCCGGGCCGCAGAACATAAGGACAGCCTCATTGGTGCTTTCATCCTCGGCGGTTTTTATAAAAACGCCGAGGTCAAGGCCGCAAAAGGACGAAAAGAACGGCATTTGTGCAGCGAAAGCGTCTCCGAAATCCCAGAGATAAGCGCCGCTTGCCATTGCACCGGACATGAGAGCCATCTTCAGTACTTTTGCGCAGCGTGTGCCGTCGGTCGCTATTCCGAGCTTTATCCCCTGCTTTACGGAGGCACACGCCCTGCCGAGCTTTGCACAAAGCTCGGGGCGTAGCTCGGCATCAGCCGAGCCGCGCACTCCACCGTCGTCAAAAATGTCAAAAGACAACGCCTGTTCCACGACGTTGTCACAGACCCGTACAAGAGACGGTATCTCTTTTCCGGGCCAAATGAGGACATTTTGCAGGACGGTGGACTTTGCGCCTAGAACTGACCCCTCTCCCAGTACAGATAACCCGAAAAGCTGCGCACCGTTTTTCACAGTTCCGTTCTCGGCGATTATAGTGCCGGAAAGCCTTGCATTGTTTTCCAGCTTTGCATTTTGTAAAACAATACTGTTCTTAACGTGTACATTGCTCCCTATCACACATCCGTCATCAATAACGCTTCCCGGCCCGATAACCGAATCATTTCCAATACTCACACGCTCTCCGATAAATACCGGTGGTATTATTTTGTATTTTCCGCCGGGAATTCTTCCGTCATTGCTGCAAACAAGGGTTTCAGATACATTGAGTGACGTTTTAACACGCTTTTGCATCATGTGCGTCTGTGTAACTATATACGACCTGAAATCTCCGATGTCGCTCCAATAACCCTTCTCTTCAAAGCCTCCGATTATACGACCTTCCTTCATCATTTTAGGAAAAAGGTCCTTTGAAAAATCATAAGGCACTCCTTCAGGTATATACGACAGCACTTTCGGATTCACAAAATATATTCCCGTATTAGCAAGATCTGACACGGCACGACCCCAGCCCGGTTTTTCTATAAATGACTCTATTTTTGAAAGCTTCGTAAGGGTTACAAGCCCGTATTCCCTCGGGTCTTTTACTTTTGTGAGAAGTATTGACACCTCGTTATTGCTTCCGGCATGCAAAGACATAAAGTGTTTAAGATCAAAATCACAGATTGCATCGCCACTTATGACAAGAAACGGCTCATTAAAATCCTTTGCCGCAAGCTTCACCCCTCCTGCGGTTCCCAGCTTCTCTTTTTCCTCAACCCAGGATATCTTCATGCCGCCCCATTTAAGACCCGACTCATCCTTAAGATATTCCGCTATTTCTTCAGACAAATATCTAAGTGAAACAGCAACCTCCGTACAACCGTTTTTGTACAGTAGCTCCAGGATGTAATAAATCGTCGGTTTTCCGCAAAGTCTTAACATCGGTTTCGGCACTGTACACGTTAAAGGCCTCATTCTTTCGCCCTCTCCGCCTGCCATGATAACTGCCTTCATAAAAAACGCCTCCGAGTACTGATTTTGAAACACAGACTAAAAAAGCTTTTGTTTCTGTTTTTAGTATGGACAGTCCTCAGAATTGTATTCGCTTGAAGAAGCGTTAAATGCTTGTGATTTTCAATCCGAAATGTTAAAATCATTTCATTAAAGAAAATATCAAAGAGTACATCGCATATGAAAAGCTTACATATCTTATCCATTCCTGCTTTAAGCAGTTAGAAAGCAAGCACTTTTTAAAACTCACATCAGGAGCACTTAAAATGACAGAGCAAACAAACCTCACAAAAGTTGATATCTTTACGGACGGAGCCTGTTCCGGTAATCCCGGTCCCGGCGGATACGGGACAATCCTTCGTGCAGGCGGCGTAGAAAAGGAACTCTCGGGCGGAGAAGCAAACACCACAAACAACCGAATGGAACTCATGGCGGTCATAATCGGTCTTAAGGCCCTGAAACGTCCGTGTGACATAACAATTTACACGGACTCACAATATGTTGCTAACGGCATAACAAAGGGCTGGGCTGAAGGTTGGAAAAAAAACGGATGGCGCAAAGCGGATAAAAAGCCCGCTTTAAACTCTGACCTTTGGGAAACGCTTCTTTCAGAGCTTTCAAAACACGAATACCGAATAATCTGGCTAAAAGGTCACGCAGGACATCCTGAAAACGAACGCTGTGACAAACTTGCCGTTGCAGCATCACAACAGTATTTATAAACGCACTAGTAAAACTCAAAAAGGACGCACACACGTGCGTCCTTTTTGTTTTAATTTCGTATTATCATCAGAACTTATTCCTCAGCCCTCTTCAGAAACTCTCTATCACTTTTTTCAGAGGTTTTCTCTCAAAAACTTTATTTCGTTTTTGTCGGTTATGTTGAATAACTGTGTGAATTCCTCAAACGTATGATTGTTGGACATAAACTGTCTAAGCATTTCAATTTGTTTATTTTCAGCGCCCTGCATGATGCCTTTTTCAATGCCACGAGCTTCACCTTGTATAATTCCTTTTTCTACTCCGTCAAGATATACACCGTCACTTAAGTTACACATATCATCAAACACCTCCATAAAGGTTATAAACATCCTAGCACATTTTTCTCGCAAAG
>OIWT01000161.1_pt1 | contig 96211 bp, 57 predicted proteins | sample 1587701 | NCBI WGS metagenome assembly OIWT01 (sample SAMEA3888904, study PRJEB22519) | human gut metagenome | biome: human gut; feature: human-associated habitat; material: faeces | place: Denmark | collected 2009
TTTATCGCACCACTAATATTTAAGAATCTAAAAATAGAATTGTATTCTCCTCTAAAGCGTTGAAGCATTGGATAAAATTCTTGCGATAAAATATCCTTATCGCACTGATTCAAGATTTCAGAGCAGGCATCTTTATATTTTTCATGAAGCTGTTTGTTATTTGCAATTGTGGTTTGTATCCTTTGTATCTCTTTACGGTCGAGAAGATTTTGCGTAGGTGTGTATCGAGATAAAGACAATAAAGTGTCAAAAATCGACACATATTGTTTGTATCGTACTAATGTTGTAGGAAGTTCTTTTATTCCTAACATTCCTGCAATTTTTCCTGCACAATCATATAATTCTGTCAAGTCTTTTTTATAAGACAATAATGATTCTTTTATGCTGACAGCATTTTTCGCAATATTATTAGTACACGTTTCATTAAACTCACCCTTTAAAGTTTCCATTTTGTGTAATAAAACATTATGCACTAAGTTTGCATTACATTCATCTATATCGTCGGCATATATATCATGTATTTTTGCCTCTAATTCATTTATATTATTAGTCAGTTTGTCAAATTGCTCAATATCTGTAAATAATGCATCAAATTCATCTAAGTATATCCATTTTAATGGTATTACAAAAGGTTGAGCACCCAATTCCAACAATACTTTCAATAAATCACACCCTTCAAGAGAGACTGACATAGTTAATCCTAATTTTACACAACAATCTCTAACGCAATCATTGATTTCTGTCAGCAATGGTAAACAGGACGTGATATTTGCATCAATATTATGTCTTAACTCATTGGTCAAATATTTTATGTTTGAGTTTCTCCAAACGTTAGTAGAGTAGTCTTCCGTCCTTTTGCCTATTGTAATAGAAAGTTGCTTTAGGAGGTATATTCTCTCCTCTAATTGCTCTACAGATGTATTCTCTACATCTGTAATCTCAAAAATATAATTGGGCGTTTGTTCTAATTTTGCCAATCTGCCATTTATGTCAAAAATAGAAACATTCAGTTTAGAACAAGGTGTATGCAATTGCAGTTGATAATCATTTAGTTCCTGACGTTTCTTCTCTAATACGGTCAATTCATGCAGAGCTTCTTCGCGTACTTTCTTTCTGTTTAAAGAAATAGAATTTGCAAGCTCATGCAGAATTTCTTTCTTCTTGGCTTTATGACTATGCAAGGAGAAACAAAAATCAGCCAAACCGACTTTTGCCAAACGATTATATACAACTTGTAGAGCTGCTACCTTTTCAGACACAAATAGAACTTTTTTACCATCTGCTATTGCTTCAGCTATTATATTCGTTATAGTCTGGCTCTTGCCTGTTCCCGGAGGCCCCTGCAATACAAAGCTAATCCCCTTTTTTGATAGCAATATTGCATCTTGTTGACTTGAATCAGCATCTACAACTTGGAAAGTATCAATAGGACGTTCATTCTTATCGTGGTCATAATTGTTTAACTCATCCGGTATTTGTAATGGCGGCTGTTCGCCAACTATCGCGGATATAATAGCATTTGCATTTAACTTATCTTCATTCCTTTCCAAATCCCTATACATATTTATTTTTAAGAAAGAAAGTATTGTCAAGTTAACACAACGCTCTACAGACCATCTTTGAGTTTCTACAAGATTCTCAATTTTACAAAAATAGGTTTCGATTTCATCATGAGTTACGTCAAAATCAGGTAATACAATTCCAAAATCGTTTTCCAATTTATAAACTAATGTCGGGTTAACGACGATTTCATCTTCATATAAAGATAATTTATAAGGGGATGTCAGAGATTCTACGGTTAGTTTAACTGGGACTAAGATTAAAGGAGCATAAAATATTTGCGCAGAATCTTCACGTTCTTTCCATTTTAACAAGCCAAAAGCAAGATACAAGATGTTGCTACCTTGTTCTTCAATAGAAGTATTTGCCCTGTAGCGCAAATGTTTCAGAGCTTTTTGAAGTTCTTTTGGACGTTTGGATGTTTTCACATCACCTTTAAATATTATGTCATAAAGCTCATCATTTTCATCATCAAATTCATCTCCTATGAACTCAACATATGGGAATTCTATTTCTTTTTCTTGAATGGCTATTATTGAAAATAGAGATTCGCAGGAAGGTGATGTTATACGAACATTTGAACGCTTGTTGTCTTTGAAGTTTATAAGACGATTTCTCTTACCGAAATCCAGCAAAAGTTTTTTCCACGTATCTATTCGATTATGAAGTTTTTGTCCCATCCCTGATATTATCTTTCGTTTCTACTTGTTATTAACTTCTTAATATCAACTTGCAGTATGTATGCGATTTATAATACAACATTCAAACTTAGTTGAATTCAATTATAGGCATACGCCTTAACCATTTCATAACTTTTACCTAGCGTTTGGATAGCCATGCTTGAATATACCTTTTTCTTCTAACTATTAATTTATTCTATTCAAATTCATATTTTATCCAATTTTGGTGTGCTAATATAGCTAATTTAATTAAATATACATTGGTAAACAATCATAAATCTAAAATATAGATTAAAATGTATTATATGATATATGACATTTGAATTTTGAGCATAAAAGAGTTGAAAACGAATTTTATAATTGCGAACAAAAAACAACATACAAACCATCGAACATGATTGTGATCATACTTTTTCACAAAATGTCTACGTTCGCTCAACAATGCACCGACACCCAGAAGATATGTTTTCATAAAATCACATCTGTCCATATCTTTTGCATCTAATATGTCATTAACTGCTACAGAGCTCAGTATTCTCCAAACGGGACTGCTTGTCCGAATCAAAACGGTTATTGACTGCTGCCAATCATTTGACAATGCTAAATTAAACCCAAATCAATCATTAGCACGTTTGTTCAAACTCTTTAGCCGCTTTTCGATTTCTGCCGACATCTTTTCCCGCCCTTACCCTTGATATAACCCGCTATGCCTTCGGAAAAGGACAGAAAAACCTGTCGGCAGAAATCAAAAAATCGTCTCAAAGACTAATGAACCGATTTGAGTTAAAATGACGCATCAAGAAATAAAGTACCATTACCGTGAGGATTCGTAACAATCTTACGGACTTACCTACATTTTCCTGCACACGAACACTCCCAGACCACCCTATCCTTTCGGCCCGACCACGGAAAGGAGGGTAGCCGGGAGCGGAAAGGAAGGCGGCCGAGCGCGGAAAGGAGACTTGGCAAAGGCAGAGTTCCAGACGGGAGGTTCTTGTATTATTCGTGCATGAGGAGTTTTCCGCGTTGGACGAGAGAAGTACGGCAGCAGGCAGCTGTCGACAGTGGCAAAGGAACAGGAAGCGGGAAGTAACACACTGCAAATCAAGAGAAAACAAGATGTTTATCGTGACGGTCTCATAATCGCGATTATAATGGTCCAAGTATCGCGATTATAACATACTCACAATCGCAAATATGAACCGGAGTGAATCGCGAACATGAATGCAAGTGAATCGCGATACTCAAAAAGCATCGGCAGCAAGAGTGACTTATTGTATTTTTCCTTTGTATTGACATTCCGACGCAAGATTCCGGAAATTAGGTTTGGGCAATGTTTGGCTGACAACGACAAATCCACTACCTTTGCTCCATGATGATTTGAACCATAAACCTATAACTTTTTGTCTTATGAATCCTGTGTTTATTGCCGGACCTTGCGTGATGGAATCGTTCACCTTGATGGAAGAAGTGGCGCAAGAGCTTGTCCGCCTGAATCGTACATACGACATCGACATCATCTTCAAAGCCTCGTTTGACAAGGCCAACCGTACCTCCATCCACTCTTTCCGCGGACCGGGACTGGAACGGGGACTGACGTGGCTGAACGACATCAAAGAGAAATACCACTTGCGGGTGCTGACCGACATCCACGAGTCTTACCAGGCACAGCCTGTGGGGGAAGTGGCCGACGTGTTGCAAATCCCGGCATTCCTCTGCCGCCAGACAGACTTGCTGACGGCTGCCGCCCGCACGGGACGCACCGTGAACATCAAAAAGGCGCAGTTCCTCTCCGGCGACGACATGAAATACCCGGTGGAAAAAGCCTCGGAAGCAGGAGCTTCGGAAGTGTGGCTCACCGAACGCGGCAATATGTATGGCTATAACAATCTGGTGGTGGATTTCCGCAACATCCCCGACATGAAGAAATTCACACCGACCGTCATCATGGACTGCACGCATTCCGTGCAACGCCCCGGCGCAGCTGAAGGCAAAACGGGAGGCAATCGCGAATATGTCCCTGCGATGGCGCTCGCAGCCAAGGCATTCGGCGCGACAGGTTATTTCTTCGAAGTGCATCCCTATCCGGACAATGCCCTGAGCGACGGTCCAAACATGCTCTACTTGAGTCAACTGGAAAGTATCATTCTATCATTGCTGCTATGAGCCAGATCCGAGATTATGCCGTGAAATGCCTGCAAGACGAGGCTGCGGCTGTGCTCAACCTGATTCCTCTGCTGACTGACGACTTCGATCGTGCCGTGCAGATGATCTACCACAGCCGGGGACGGCTCATCGTCACCGGCGTAGGCAAGTCTGGACACATCGGCGCAAAAATCGCAGCCACACTGGCCAGCACGGGCACCCCCTCCTTCTTTGTCAATCCGCTCGATGCCTACCATGGCGACTTGGGCATGTTCACACCGGATGACATCGCCCTGGTCATATCCAACTCGGGACAGACGGATGAACTGCTGCGTTTCATCCCCTGCCTCATCGACCGCCAGATTCCCATCATCGGCATGACGGGACATCCTGATTCGCTCGTGGCACGCTACTCCACATGCCACCTGAACACCTACGTAGAGCGCGAGGCCTGCCCGCTCAACCTGGCTCCCACTTCATCGACCACGGCCGCACTGGCTATGGGCGACGCGCTGGCTTGCGCACTGATGGAAGTGCGCCACTTCCGCGCACAGGATTTCGCCCGTTTCCATCCCGGTGGCAGCCTGGGACGGCGGTTGCTGACTCGGGCACGCGACGTGATGCGCAGCGACGACCTGCCCATGGTGGCATGGGACATGAAGCTCGGCGATGCCATCATCCCCATGAGCGAAGGCAAGCTGGGGTTGCTCGTGGCCATGGAAGGCGACACCATCCGCGGCATCATCACTGACGGTGACCTGCGCCGCATCATGCAGCGTTGGCATGCCCGCTTCTTCGACCTGCAAGTGAAAGACGTGATGACTCCCAATCCGAAACGTATCCACCCCGACATGAAAATAGCTGAAGCAGAGCAACTGCTCAACCGCTACAAGATACACTCTCTGCTGGTGGTGGACGAGGACGATCATCTCGTGGGTATTGTGGACAATTTCAGTTGCATGCTTTAGCCTCTGTCCCCCAAGGGAAAGGGTTTGCACGTGATTCCTTTTTTGTTAGTTTAACAAACAAATATTCCTTTATATTAGGATTATTCGCCGCGATTTCGGTAATTTTGCACGCTATTTCCAAAATTATACAGACACGGATGAGACAACTAAAGATTAACAAAAGTATCACGAATCGTGAGACAGCTTCTCTGGAAGCCTATCTGCGCGAGATTGGCCGCGAGGAGTTGATTTCTGTTGATGAAGAGGTAGAACTTGCACAACGTATCCGTAAAGGTGACGAAGCCGCTCTGAACAAACTGGTGAGAGCCAACCTGCGTTTCGTTGTTTCTGTAGCAAAACAGTATCAGAATCAAGGATTAAGTCTGGCAGACTTAATCGATGAAGGTAACATTGGCTTAGTGAAAGCAGCACAGAAATTCGACGAGACCCGCGGATTCAAATTCATCAGTTACGCAGTGTGGTGGATTCGCCAGTCCATCCTGCAAGCACTTGCCGAACAATCTCGTATCGTACGTCTGCCATTGAATCAAGTTGGTTCCATCAACCGCATCAACAAAGCATTGGCCAAGTTTGAACAAGAAAACGAACGCCGTGCTTCAGCAGGAGAAATCGCCGACGAACTGGGTATCGAAGAAGACAAAATCTCGGACGCACTGCGCGTGTCGGGACGTCATGTCTCCGTGGACGCCTCGTTTGTGGAAGGTGAAGACAACTGCTTGTTGGACGTATTGGTCAACGACGACTCTCCCATGGCAGACCACTCGCTCGTCAGCGAATCATTGTCAGAAGAAATTGACAGAACTCTGTCCACCCTTACTCCACGTGAGAAGGAAATCATTCAGACATTCTTCGGCATCAACCATCGCGAAATGAGCCTGGAAGAGATTGGCGACAAATTCGGATTGACACGCGAACGTGTACGTCAAATCAAAGAAAAAGCGATTCGTAAATTGCGTACTAGTCCACAAAGCAAGCTGCTGAAAGCTTATTTAGGATAAAAAAGACTTATCAAACAAAAAGTATGGGGCGTTCGATTACAAATTCGGACGCCCTTTTAAGTATCACACATTATTCTTTTTACACTATGCAAGGAACTCGTGACCTCACCACAGGCCCTATACTACATCAACTCTTCAAACTGGCCGGCCCCATCATGGCCACTTCATTCGTACAAATGGCCTACAGCCTCACCGACATGGCATGGGTGGGCCGACTGGGAAGCGAAGCCGTGGCCGCCATCGGCGCCGTGGGCATACTGACATGGATGTCGAGTTCTCTCTCACTGCTGAACAAAGTGGGAACGGAAGTAAGTGTGGCACAGGCTATCGGACAAAAGGACGAGACTGCCGCAAGGGCATTCGCCTCACACAACATCACCATCGCAAGCATCATCGCCCTGAGCTGGTGTACGTTGCTGTTCATTTTCGCCCGTCCTGTCATCTCCCTGTTCAGCCTGGAAACTGAAATCTCCGCGACCGCTGTGAGCTACCTGCGACTGGTATTGAGCGGGCTGCCATTCTACATCGTGTCTGCCACCTTCACCGGACTGTTCAATGCTTCGGGGCGCAGTCAAATCCCGTTTGCTATCAATGCCGTCGGACTGGTGCTCAACATCGTGCTCGACCCTCTGTTTATCTTTGTCATCGGATGGGGTACTGACGGTGCAGCCATCGCCACAGCCCTCAGCCAGCTATCTGTCTTCCTCCTGTTCATCTACCGCCTCAAAGTGAAACAGACACTCTTCCCCCACCTGTCCCTATTCACCCGGCTCAAACGCCGGTACACATCCCGTATCCTGCATCTGGGCACTCCGGCAGCCTTGCTCAACTTGGCTTTTGCCTTCATCAACATGTATATGTGCAAGATTGCAGCCTCGACCGGAGGACACATCGGACTCATGACACTCACGGCCGGAGGACAGATAGAAGCCATCACCTGGAACACGGCACAGGGATTTTCCACTGCGCTGAGCAGCTTCGTAGCGCAAAACTATGCAGCCGGAAAAGTATACCGCGTGCTGAAGGCCTATCGCACGACATTGTGGCTCACGGGATGCATCGGTGTCGTCTGTACATTCCTGTTCGTATTTTTAGGTAAAGAGATTTTTGCCGTCTTTGTGCCTGAAGAAGCAGCCTACATGGCAGGCAGCGTGTTTATGCGCATTGACGGTTATTCACAAGTGTTCATGATGCTGGAAATCACCATGGAAGGCATGTTCTACGGCACAGGCCGAAGCGTACAGCCGGCGGTCATCAGCATCGGAGGCAACGTGCTCCGCATTCCCTTGTCCGTCTATCTGGTTTCCATCGGGCTGGGAGTGTCAGGCATCTGGTGGGCCATCAGCCTGTCGAGCATACTCAAAGGCGCATGTGCCCTCCTCTGGTTCCACCACATGAAGAACCGGATATTCAGCGTCAATACTTTGTAAACACAGTCAAGGCAAGGGAAAGCAAGGAAAGAAAGACGCCCACGCAGACCACCCCGCTCCATTCCCCGAGCGACCAGGCTGCTCCTGCCAAAAGAGTGCCCAGCGAACCTCCGACGAAATAAGTCGTCATGAAGATGGTGTTCACACGATTGGCCGCACCGGGCGACACATCAAACATGCTCGTCTGATTGCTCAACTGGATGCACTGCATGCCGATGTCTATCAGAATAATGCCGGCTATCAGACCAGCATAAGAGTCTTGTGCCCAAAAAAGCGATGACCATGCAGCCAGCATCAATGCACAACCGAGGTAATTGAAACGTTTCACCCCAAAACGCTTCACGTAGCGTCCGATGAAGGACGCAGACAAAGCTCCACACACGCCGCAGAGTCCCAACAAGCCCACGACATCGCTGCCCACACAGTAGGGCTCTTGTGCCATGCGGAATGCCAGGCAGGCCCACAAAGACAAGAAAGAGCCGAACGCAAGCCCCGCACGCCCGGCATACACACGAAGCTGGGGAAACTCCCGGACCAGAGAAAACATGGATTTCATCAACGCGGCATACCGCCCACGAAACGTGGGAGCTATGTCGGGAAGCACGCGCATCGTGACGACCGCACCGCAAACCATCAGCACTGCGGCTATGCCATACATCGCCCGCCACCCCCACAAATCGCCGACAAGGCCGCTCACCACGCGTGAAGCCAGTATGCCGGTCAGTAGCCCGGAAAGCACGATGCCCACGTTGCGCCCCTTCGTCTGCGGAGTGGAAAACTGGGCTGCAATGGGAATGAAGATTTGCGGGACGACGGAACATACGCCCGTCACCAATGAAGCTGCCAGCATGACACGGAAATCGGAAGCCAACGAAATGGTCAACAGCGACATCACCAGCAGTGCAAAGTTCACTTCGATGATGCGTTTGCGGCGGAACATGTCTCCCAACGGGATGATGAAAAACAGTCCCAAGGCATATCCCGCCTGGGAAAACATGGCCACCATGTTGGCCTGAAAATCCGTGATGCCGAAGTCAGCCCTCATCATGCCGAGCAACGGCTGATTATAATATAAGTTAGCCACCGTCACGCCTGCCATCACGGCCAGCGTCCAAAGAAGCCCTGCGGGCAATCCTCCATTCTCCTTCAATGTCATGTCTGTTTGTTTAAATCCGGGCGCAAAGATACGAGAAAAAGGAGAGACACGGACCGCCGCCCGCCGCAAATGTATACAAGGCAGCAGGATGACATGCCGGGAAGAGGATGGCATTTGTCACAATATTTCACCGCCCGCAAGACAACTGCCCATCCATCGCCCATTCCGGTCCGGATGCCTCTCTGACGGCCTCCAGGCATGGACAGAGAATCATTCCTTACCATTCCTGGAATCGTTCCGTACCATTCCCGGAATCATTCCGTACCATTCTATGAAGAGTAAGGTATGGTTTTATACCTAATTCCTGACACTTCATACATGCCTCGCCGAGCATGTCCATAATGTCTGCAATATTTACCACAAAAGACAAGGGTGTATATCCCAAAGGGACACAAAAAAAGGCACGCCCGAAGGCGTACCCTTTTATGTCAGTCGGCAGTTCTGCCGCCGGATGGCTTAGATTCCAAGCGACTTCTTCACGCCCTCGATTTTCTCGATGGCTGAAGCATTGGCTGAAGAATAGCAACCTGTGCAACGCATCGTGCCCTTGGCTTCAATGTAGAACTTAATCTTGGGCTCCGTGCCGGAAGGACGTACGGAGACCTTCGTGCCGTCTTCGCAGAAATACTGGATGACGTTCGAGGGTTCGGGCATGTCGATGTCGCTGACATTGCCGGCATTGTCAGTCTGCTTCATCACCTTGTAGTCCTTGGTCAGGACGATGGGCGAACCGCCCAATTCTTTCGGAGGATTGGCCCGGAAGTTCTCCATCATGGCCTTGATTTCGTCAGCCCCGCTCTTGCCCGGTTTGACCACGTTCACCGTCACTTCGCGTGAGAATCCGTATTGCACGTAGATTTCCATCAGCACGTCGTAGAGCGTCTTGCCATTGTCCTTGGCCCATGCGCAGATTTCGGCCAAAAGGGAGCAGGCGGACACTGCGTCCTTGTCGCGCACGAAGTCCTCGGCCAGGAAGCCATAGCTCTCTTCGCCACCGCCGATGTATTGCATTTTGCCTTCAAGCAAACGGATTTGGCGTGCAATCCACTTGAATCCTGTGTAGCAATCGAACATCGTGATGTGGTTCTTGTCGGCTATCGACTTGATAAGCTCTGTGGTCACGATGGTCTTCACGACGAACTCATTGCCCTTCATCTTGCCCATGCGGATGCGGTTCTCAATGATGTAATAGAGGAAGAGGAGGCAAGTCTGGTTACCATTGATGAGCACCCATTCGCCTTTGTTGTCCTTGCAAGCCATGCCCACACGGTCGGCATCCGGGTCAGAAGCCATCACGATGTCCGCATCGAGCTTCTTGGCCAATTCGATAGCCATCGTCAATGCCTCGGCATTCTCCGGATTGGGAGAAACCACCGTGGGGAAATTTCCATCCTTCACCATCTGCTCGGGCACACAGTGCACGTTCTCGAAGCCCCACATCTGCAAAGAGCGCGGGATGAGCATCATGCCGGTGCCATGAAGCGGAGTGTAGACAATGCAAAGGTCTTTCTGACGGCGGATGACATCCGGGTCAATGGAAATGCCCTTCACTTTCTCCAGATAAATATCATCTATATCCTTGCCGATGGTGACAATCAGGTCTTTGTTTCCTTCAAACTTAATGTCAGCGGCAGATGCAATCTTGTTCACCTCGTCGATAATGCCTTTATCATGCGGCGCCAACACTTGCGCACCATCATCCCAATAAGCCTTGTAGCCGTTATATTCCTTCGGATTGTGGGAAGCAGTCAGGATAATGCCGCTCTGGCAACCCAGATGACGGATGGCAAATGACATTTCCGGCGTCGGACGCATATCGTCAAACAGATAGACCTTTATGCCATTGGCCGAAAAGATATTGGCTGAGATTTCTGCAAAAAGACGGCTATTGTTACGGCAGTCATGGCCTACGACCACAGCAATCTCCTTGCGGTCTTTAAAACATTTGTTCAGATAGTTGGAAAGACCTTGCGTGGCAGCGCCGACGGTATAGATGTTCATGCGGTTGGAACCAACTCCCATGATGCCGCGAAGTCCGCCTGTGCCGAACTCCAAGTCCTTATAGAAGGCTTCTATCAACTCTGTTTTATCGGGATTATCCAACATTCTTCTCACTTCTGCCTGAGTCTCGGCATCATAGGCCGGAGTAAGCCATTTCTGGGCTTTGGCAGTCACTTCTTGAATCAAAGCTTCATTTTCCATAGTAACTATATTATTAATTAAGTGTGTAAACTAAATAAGCGTCCAAATGTATAAATTTAGACGCTTATAACCTACAAATGAGGATAACTTTTTTATTTCTCCGGCACTTTATAACGTTCTCCGGTTTCCTGGATGACGCGACGATTATAATCTTCCGGATAGCCCGGGCGTTCGGGTGCAGCTCCTATGCCGTCTTCTGTACGTTCGAATTGGCCTCCGCTCACCTTCTTCACCACCATGTCATTGTATCTTACAACAAGAAACTCGCCCAGCTTACGCCATTCCTGATGCATCTTCCCGGCTGATGCCACAGTATAATCCGTCAAGTATTTTACAGCATCTGCAGGATTCTGTTCGTAGAGAGCCACAGCCTTTTCCTCCACGTCCTTTTGAGCATCAAAGAAACCCTGTTCCAAACGTCCCTGGACAGCACGAAGGTCACCTATCATCAGATTGTAACGCGGATATATCATGTTCGACACCCAGTTGCACACCCAGAAGGAATTATCCCATGAAAATGTCACTCCATCAGCTCCCTTTCCGGCTGCAAAACAGTCGGGTATACGGTTTGTACAACAGTACACAGGCACGTAAGCGATCATATTGGCATCGTCCAGACCAAACCACAAGATACCTCCCACAGCATTCGGCAAGTTGGAACGCATCTGTGCTACAAAAGTAAAAGCTGACTGCTGAGTCGAAATAGGACGTTCGTTGAAATATTCCTTGCCGTCAACCTTAAACGTCAAAGGCGAAGGACGGTAAGGACTGTTGAACGGGCCCGCTCCCAAGTCTGCCGTAATGTCCAGCGCTGTGCCTTCATAGTGATCGCGCATGTCATTTTGAATATCTTGCAAGGAAAGCTTTCTATCAGGTTTAATGTAAAGAGGCATCGGCTCTTTGGTCTCGCCTGTTATATAAGACAGGTATTTCTCCATCTCCGGATTATGCTTCCGATAGAAACTCCACACACGGGCTTCACATGCACGCAGCGCGCTGAAGTCTGCCGGAGCATAAGCAGCAGAAAAACTGAAATCCTTATTTTTCCCATCGAAGTATCCCTTCTCACGGGCAAAAGAAATGACATCGGGTGAATACAGGCAATTCTCTTTATCATCCAACGGGAATTGGTGGATGCGACTGTGATTGGCATGAGCTGCAATGCAATCGTCAGGAATACGTACAGCCACCCATACGGCACCTTTCACACCAGGGCCTTTGCCTATCATCTCCATAATCCAAACTTCATTGGGGTCGGCGATGGTGAAGCTCTCACCCGAACTGTAATAACCATATTCCTTCACCAAGTCTGTCATCACTTTGATGGCCTCACGGGCTGTGCGGCTACGCTGCAAACCCAGATATATCAGACTGCCATAGTCTATCAATCCTGTCGGGTCTACCAGTTCGGGACGTCCGCCAAACGTCGTTTCTGCGATAGTCACTTGATACTCATTGATGTTGCCGATGACATTGTAAGTCTGTGCGGCTTGAGGTATCTGCCCCAGGAACTTGTTTGTGTCCCAGTCACGAATATCCACCATCTCTCCCGGCGCATGTTTACCTGCCGGATAGTGACACAGATGACCGAACATGCCATACGAATCGGCCGAATAAGTGACCAACACCGAACCGTCGGTCGAAGCAGCCTTGCCCACGATAAGGTTCGTGCAGGCAAGCGTTTTCATCGCGGTGGCCAGCACGAATGCTGCAACCATCCAAATTTTCTTTCTCATACTTTATTATGTTATTTAATCATTATATTCCTTAACATCGGAGCTCAGCTCTCATGCCGTGACATTCTAACAAAATTTCATCCTGGTTGCGCCTCATGCGGCAAGAATGCCCTGACAATATGTTTAACAACATGATTTGTTATAATTTGCCCCGCAAACTTACGAAAATTAATCGGGATTTCGTAAGTTTGAGCATACAAACCTTATAAATGTAACATTATGATAGTTGGTATTCCTAAAGAAATTAAAAACAATGAGAATCGCGTATCCATGACTCCCGCAGGAGTCCGCGAACTGGTCAAAAGAGGCCACAGTGTCTACGTACAACATACGGCTGGCGAAAACAGTGGTTTCCCGGATGCTGAATACGAACGTGCGGGAGCACAAATCTTACCGACAATCGAAGACGTATATGCTATCGCAGAAATGATCGTAAAGGTCAAAGAGCCCATCGAGCCTGAATACAAGCTCGTCCGTCCGGGGCAACTGCTATTCACTTATTTCCACTTTGCAAGCGACCGTGAACTCACCGAGGCTATGTTGCGAAGCGGAGCTACTTGCTTGGCTTATGAAACAGTGGAAGACACACATGGCACACTGCCACTGCTCATCCCGATGAGCGAAGTGGCCGGACGCATGTCCGTGCAGGAAGGTGCCCGTTTCCTGGAGAAACCGCAAGGTGGCAAAGGCATCCTGCTGGGAGGTGTACCGGGAGTGAAACCGGCTAAAGTACTCGTACTGGGCGGAGGTGTCGTCGGCACGCAAGCCGCATTGATGGCTGCCGGATTGGGCGCAGACGTGACCATCCTCGACATATCCCTTCCACGCTTACGCCAACTGAGCGAATTTATGCCTAAGAACGTGAAGACCATGTATTCCTCAGCCTACAATATCGAACAGGAACTGCCGACCACCGACCTTGTCATCGGTGCTGTGCTTATCCCCGGGGCAAAAACTCCGCACCTCGTTACCCGCGATATGCTGGCTCTGATGAAACGGGGCTCGGTGTTAGTCGACGTAGCTATCGACCAAGGCGGATGTTTCGAAACCTCACACCCGACGACACACGCTGAGCCTGTGTACGAAGTAGATGGCATCGTACACTACTGCGTGGCCAACATTCCCGGCGCTGTGCCTTTCACTTCGACACTCGCACTGACCAACGCCACCCTGCCCTACACGCTGCGATTGGCTGACAAAGGCTGGCAGCAGGCCTGTGCCGAAGACCCGGGACTGAAACTCGGACTCAACGTCGTCGACGGTCATGTGACCTTCCCCGGCGTAGCTGAAGCTTTCGGCATGGAACTGCACAACGTGTGAAAACTAAAGAGTGCCCCACCCAACCTCCCCTGAGAGTAGGCTTTCTCTTGTAGTTGATACAGGAAAAAGCCTCCCCTTCGGGGAAGGTTGGGTGGGGTCTTCTTTTGTCCCAAAGGACGGCATAAAGGGTAGCCGAGAGCGGAAAGGAGGGTAGCCGAGAGCGGAAAGGAAGGCGTGGTCGGGCCGAAAGGAAGCCCAGCACAGCCCTGAATCCAAACCTGTCAAACAGAAGACAAAGGTCGCTCTTATACAGAAAAGGATGAAAGAAGGAAAAGTCATGCCGATGACGGTACGGCGCCCCATACATCGGACATGACAAAGACGTGAACAGGAAGTGATATGCTTCCGGAGTCACGGATATAAAAAGAAAGTGTATCAGTAGCGGAATCGCCCGCGCCAGACCTCTACATTGCCACAGCGGTCTGTCACGGTAAGCTCCAGCGTATGCATCGTGCCTCGCTCAATGTCTGTCTCACGCAGATTGCACGTCAGGCGATTATAACGGCTGTTACAAGCAAACAACACAAAGCAGCCATCGACCGTAGCACGGTACGTCTTAATGCCGGAACGGTCATCACCCACCCGAAACGTAAGTCGGCCCGCTGACCATTGGTTACGATTGAGCGGAGCAATCGTCGGGGCAACCGTGTCAATAGCCACGGTATAAGTGCCCAACGCACGCACACGGCCTTCAAGCCAACCATCCTTCCAGCCCCCTCCTACATACCACAACGATTTACCCGAACGCTCAGCAATGTAGTATTTCGTCGAATCAGCCACAGGCATACGGCGCACACCGATGCGCAGAGGGCAATAGTCATGCAGGGGCACGGGACAATCAGCCAACTGGTATGTAAAGGCTATGGCCGAAGAGTCGGCAATCAACTGCACATCAGCATCAACATCCTCATAAAGCATCCCGCGGGGAATGACCAACTGCATACCCGGACGCGTGACGGTGTTCACCGCATCCCAACGCAACAGTTCATTGCCCGTGCGCTGTGCTTCCGGGACAGGCTGCGGGCGACCATGCACGGTAAAAGCATAAATCGAACGGTTGCCAAAAGCATCCTCCAGCTCGTAAGTGAAACGGTAATCACGTTCTTCATCGATACGCACCCAGCCGCGCCCCGGGTCATCACTCTGCGTCAAGCGCAGGCGGCTTCCGGGAAGCAGGTAGGATTTGGCATAGAGAGCACGTGTACGCTGATACGTATCGTAATCGATAAAGCCGTTGATGGCGCGGTTTTCATCGAAAGCGACACGGTCGGTCAGACTACGGAAGACCTCCACACTGTCGACCAGCAGGCGGACAGAGCGCACACCATAGACATTTGTCGTACCGGTCATATAGTCGTTCGCACGGATGGCCACTCCGATTGTTCCCCAAGCCTCGACCTTGCGCGTCAGCGAGCGTCCTCCCTGCGCCCATTGGAACACCTGTTTCCGTGCGCTGCCATTTATCACTCCTTCACCCGGACGGGCATAAAGCATCACGCCGCGCGACAGGGGACGGCGCGTGTCGCGCAGGTGGCTCATGTAGAAAGGCATCGGGTCGACCATTTCATTCGTGTCCGTACGACGAATTTCCAAATGCAGATGCGGTCCGCCCGAAGAGCCGGTGTTACCACTACGGGCAATGACATCCCCTTCGCGGACGCGGAAAAACGTGCTGTCCGGGAAGAGATTGACAGAAAAACTCTCTTGGCGGTATTGCTGCTCACGGACGTAGCGGGCCAACGCAGGGGAAAACGAATCCAAATGACCGTAGACCGACGTATAGCCACTGGGGTGCGTGACGTAGAGCGCGTTTCCATAGCCCGAGGGGCTGACAGAGATGCGTGACACGTAGCCGTCAGCCACGGCATGGACGGGATGGCCCGTTGTGCCTTGCGTCTTGATGTCCAGCCCGCCGTGGAAATGATTCGGGCGCAGCTCACCGAAGTTCGCGCTCAGCAGCATCGGAAAATCAAAGGGCAGGCCGAAGCGCGGCTGTTCCTGCGCATGTGCCAGCGGGGCAAGGAGCAGGATAAACCAAAGAATATGTCTCATTCTTTCATTTTTTAATGTGTTTGTAAACAAATATAGATGCATACCCAAACAGAAGCGCATCCCGTTAAAAACGGAAGCGCATCCGTTTCGAACGGGATGCGCTTCCATTTATGACGACATAGGCATCCGTTTCCGACGGAATACGGACGCGGCGGCCGATACCTCAGCAAGCCTTGAAACTCATGTCGAGTCCCTTGACGGAATGCGTGAGCGCACCGACGGAGATGAAGTCCACACCCGTCTCGGCATACTGCCGGAGCGTGTCGAACGTGATGCCGCCCGACGACTCCGTCTCATAACGTCCGCCGACCATCTCGACTGCCTGACGCGTCAATTCAGGCGTGAAGTTGTCGAACATGATGCGGTCAATGCCGCCCAAGTCGAGTACTTGGCGCAGTTCGTCGAGGTTGCGCACTTCGATTTCGATTTTCAGGTCCTTGCCTTTCTCGCGGCAGTAGTCCTTCGCACGGCGAATGGCGTTGGCGATGCCTCCGGCAAAGTCGACGTGGTTGTCCTTGAGGAGAATCATGTCGAAGAGGCCGATGCGATGATTCACACCGCCACCGATACGGACCGCCTCCTTTTCAAGCATACGCATTCCGGGCGTGGTCTTACGCGTATCGAGCACGCGGGTGCGGGTGCCCTCAAGCTGCTTCACATAGCGACGCGTCATGGTCGCAATGCCGCTCATGCGCTGCATCACGTTGAGCATCAGTCGTTCGGTCTGGAGCAGTGAACGCACTTTGCCAGTCACGACCATGGCCACATCACCGGGCTTCACCTCCGAGCCGTCGCCCAAGAGTACCTCCACCTGCATCGTGGGGTCAAAGCGATGGAATATCTCCTTGGCGATTTCCACACCAGCCAGCACGCCGGGCTCTTTGATGAGAAGCCGCGAACGGCCCATAGCGTCTTCAGGGATGCAGGAAAGAGTGGTGTGGTCGCCGTCGCCGATGTCTTCAGCAAAAGCAAGGTCAATCAAACGGTCTATCAATTCTTGTTTCGTTTCCATAGCGTATATAAGTTTTTTTAGTCGAACAAATTCAATTTGTTGGCACGGGCCTCTTCCAAAGACACCACGGGAGGTTCGCTTTGCTTGCGCCGCCGGCACAAATCGTCATAACGGGCATATACTTCCCGGACGTATGCATCGCGTGATTCGGGATTGAGCAAACGGGCAGCCACGAGCGCGTTTTGCGAAGCATCCTTCAGATGGATGACAGGACCGTCATAGACCGGAGCAATGCGAAGCGCCGTGTGCATGTCGCTCGTCGTCGCTCCACCTATTAATAAAGGTATACGCAAGCCGGCTCGCTGCAATTCGCGGGCGACGCCGACCATCTCGTCGAGCGAAGGTGTGATGAGCCCGCTCAGGCCGATGATGTCGACCTGCTCCTCGATAGCCCGGCGCACGATGACGTCAGCCGGCACCATGACACCGAGGTCAATAATCTCATAATTGTTGCAAGCCATGACGACGGAGACAATGTTCTTGCCGATGTCATGCACATCGCCTTTCACCGTCGCGAGAAGCACTTTGCCTGCCGAACGGCTGCCTGTGACTTTCTCGGCCTCGATGCGGGGTTGAAGGATGGCGACGGCTTTCTTCATCGTACGAGCCGTCTTCACCACTTGAGGAAGAAACATTTTTCCCGCCCCGAAGAGCTCGCCGACATAATTCATGCCGTCCATGAGCGGACCTTCAATAATGTCAACGGCATGAGGATACAGCTGCGCAGCTTCAGCCAAGTCTGTTTCGAGATAGTCACCGATGCCTTTCACAAGAGCGTATTTCAGCCGCTCCTCCACCGGAGCATCACGCCATGCATCGTGACGGACGTGCGTCGCCGACTCGCCTTCCTGGCTATCCTTCAGACGGGCTGCCAGCTCGATGAGCCGCTCAGCAGCGTCAGGACGGCGATTGAGCACGACGTCCTCGATGCGTTCGAGCACATCGACCGGGATGTCGCTGTAAAGGACAGACGTAGCCGGATTGACGATGCCCATGTCCATGCCTGCACGGATGGCATGGTAGAGGAACACGGCATGCATGGCCTCACGGATATAATTATTGCCCCGGAAGGCAAATGAGAGGTTGCTCACTCCCCCGCTCACATGGGTCCCAGGCAGATGGGCACGTATCCAGGCCGTCGCACGGATGAAGTCGACAGCATAGTTATTGTGCTCTTCCATACCGGTGGCGATGGCGAGCACATTCGGGTCGAAGATGATGTCTTGCGGGGCAAAATGAGCTTGCTCCGTAAGCAGGCGGTAAGCCCGCTCGCACACTTCTGTCTTACGCTCAAACGTGTCAGCCTGGCCTTTCTCGTCGAATGCCATCACCACGACGGCAGCTCCCAGCCTGCGCACTTCACGGGCATGGGCCAAAAATACTTCCTCACCTTCCTTCAGGGAAATGGAGTTAACGATGGACTTGCCCTGCAGACATTTCAGCCCGGCACGAATGACGTCCCACTTCGAAGAGTCTATCATAATAGGGACACGGGCTATATCCGGTTCGGAAGCTATCAGATTGAGGAACGTCGTCATCTCGGCTTGCGCATCGAGCAGACCGTCGTCCATGTTGATGTCAAGCACCAAAGCTCCGTCTTCCACCTGCCTGCGTGCGATGGAAAGCGCTTCTTCATAGTTCTTTTCCTTTATCAGACGGAGAAACTTACGCGAACCGGCGACGTTGCACCGCTCGCCGATATTGACAAAGTTGTTCTCAGGCTTCACTTCCAGGCGTTCCAGTCCGGAAAGCCACAGGTGGTCAGGCTGCGGAAGCGGACGCCGCGGCGTCGCTCCTTGCACCAAAGCCGGATATTCGGCGATATAAGCATCTGTCGTCCCACAGCAACCGCCGATAATGTTCACCAATCCTTCACGGATATATTCTTTCACTTCGGCTGCCATCTGGGCCGGAGTCTGATCATATTGCCCTAAACTGTTGGGCAGTCCGGCATTGGGATATGCCGATATATAATAAGGTGCGATGTCGGACAGTGTCTTCAAGAAAGGCTTCAACTGGGCCGCCCCAAACGAACAGTTCAGACCGACAGAGAAGAGCGGCGCATGCTGCACCGAAGCCAGAAATGCTTCCAGTGTCTGCCCGGAAAGCGTGCGTCCGGCCACGTCGGAAAGTGTGACGGAAAGCATCAGCGGCACACGGCGGCCCGCAATATTCATAGCTTCCTCTGCCGCATAAAGTGCCGCCTTGGCATTAAGAGTGTCGAACACGGTCTCGATGAGCAATGCATCGACACCACCCTCGAGCAGGGCTTCCATCTGTTCCTGATAAGCAGCAGCCAGTTCGTCGAAAGTCAGGGCACGATAGGCGGGATTGTTCACATCGGGACTCATGGAACAGGTCTTGTTCGTCGGGCCGACAGAACCTGCCACGAAACGTGGCTTGTCCGGTGTGCGGCATGTGTACTCGTCGGCCAGACCGCGTGCCAGCTTCGCTGCTGCCATGTTTATCTCACGGCACAAGTGCCCCACATGGTAGTCTGCCATGGAGACGCGCGTGGAACTGAATGTGTTTGTTTCGATGATGTCGGCTCCTGCCTCCAGGTATTTGCGGTGGATGTCGGCCACCACATCCGGACGGGTCAGACAAAGCAGGTCATTGTTGCCCTTCATCTGCCCGGGTATATCCTTAAACCGCTCGCCGCGGAAATCTTCTTCACGCAAGTTGTATTTCTGAATCATGGTCCCCATCGCTCCGTCAAGGATAAGGATGCGACGGGTCACCAACTGCTCGATTGTATCCATCATATATTAATGTATAATTCAAGGATGAAGCATGAAGAAAGTTCAATCCGAAGGACATTCTTCATTCCTCATTCTACATTCTTCACTTCTTAAAATATCTTTCCATCTCGCGACGCGCGTCTTTCTCTTTCAGTGTCTCGCGCTTGTCAAACTCCTTTTTGCCCTTAGCCAAAGCCACAACCACCTTGGCCAACCCCTTTTCATTGATATACAAACGCGTGGGCACGATGGTGAATCCGGGCGTTTGAGAATCACGTTCGAGCTTGCGAAGCTCCTTACGCGTGAGCAACAGTTTGCGGTCACGACGCGCGGCGTGATTGTTGTACGAGCCATAGAAATACTCTGCGATATGCATGTTCTTCACCCACAGCTCACCCCGCACGAAGTAACAAAACGTATCCACCAAGCTGGCCTTGCCCATGCGGATGGACTTGATTTCCGTGCCTGTCAAGACAATGCCGGCCGTGTAGGTGTCGATAAATTCGTAGTCGAAAGAAGCCCGTTTATTTTTAATGTTTATAGGGGTAGATTTTATCATAACTTTTCTTTTTTCATTGTAACAAGACCGACAGGCGTGTGAACACCCATCGGATAAGCATCGGTGCCAGGATAATGAAGAGCGACACACTCAGCGTGTAAGGCAGGCGCTTGCTTTCATCGACGTGCATCAAACGGGCCGCACCTTCCCACACCACATAGACCACATAGAACTGGAAGATGAGTTGCAGGAAGAGGAAACTGGGAAACAACCCCGTGATGACATAGAGTACAAAAGTCACCACCATGCCGTAGCCGACAAACTGGTAGCACAAAGTCTGCTCGCTCGGACGTTTCAACACTTTCATGCCATATTGGTTGGTCAAATAGGCCACGAGGAAAAAACCTCCGAACAGCGCGACGAAAGCGGCGCAACAATTCGTCATCGCAATCTGCAAGGCTGGCCCGCTGAAACCGATGCCGATGAGCGTTCCCACAAACACGGCCAACCCACAAAATGCAATCATAGGATAGACGAAAGTGCTCATCACGGCTCGCCTATCCTGTTCTAAACTAATTTCCTCCCAAGCCTTGGCCGGGGAGGAAATCAGCAAAAATACTTTCTTGAATAATTCTTTATAGTTCACCTATTTTCAATAAGACCGATAAGTTCTCTTTAAGAGAAGTTTCTGAATATTTGTGAAATCCCAAGAAGAAGAAACTTTTTCAGTTTCAATCGTTCCATCATCTGCCTTCTCCACAGTATAAATATTAAAAGTCACAGACTCATCATCTGAAATACCCTCGCTATCCAATTGACTGTACAAAGAGGTTGTATCAAAAGACAAATAGAAAGATATATTTGTATTTAAACTATATCCAGTCTTTGGATCTCCATTCTCTTCAACACACTCACTTTCACGATTGTCAAAACCTATATATAAATCGACAATCTTCGCTTGAGCATCTACTCTACCTACATAAATATAATAATTGGGAGTGACCAACGTATTGGAATTAGAAGAAGATGTACCAGAACCTGAATTATTACGCGAATAACAATCACCCACCAAAGTGAAATTCATATAACCATTCAAGGCATTGAAGACATTGTTCATTGTAAACCATCCAAGATTATTAATCGTAGTCAGGTTATAATCGGCAAATGCATTTTCTACTGTTTCACCAGTATTCGTGATAGTCTCCAATTCATCCAACTCCACAGCTACCTGAGGGATTAGATCTATTTCTTGGCCAGCTTGTATTTGCTCCAGATTAGCACTTTCACCGGTCAACTGCCCATAGACAAAAACTCTATTGACATTCATCAAATCTGTGGATGAAAAACCTGAGAGATTTGCAATCACCCCATTGTCAAGCATCACACTTGCCCCAAGACCATAGGGTACACCTGTACAACCGATAGTCGGCGTATATTCAGAATCTCCCAAGCAAGAAGAAAACAACAAAGTGACTGCTGAAAGCATTGCCACCACTGAGCTTTTAATCTTTTTCATATTCTACAAAACAAATAAATTAAGGTTGTGTTTAAATTTTTAGTTAAGTCGGGGCAAATATATAAAGAATCTGACGAAACAGCAAAGAAAAAGAACATACAATCACACACTTATTCCACATTCAGCTTTTTCTTTACCACTGCCGGATTGCCCGCTGCCAGCGAATCATCAGGAATGTCGCGCGTGACCACACTGCCGGCAGCGATGATGCAGCGATGGCCGATGGTCACACCCGGGCAGACGATGACTCCACCGCCCAACCAACAGTCGTCGCCGATGGTGACGGGATAAGCCGTCTCCTTGTCCTCACGGCGAAGCACATAGTCCTTCGGATGCTGGGGCGTGTAGAGCTGGCAGTTGGGACCGATGAGCGTGTTGCTTCCGATGCGTATCATGCCACCATCGAGAAACGTGCAGTTGTAGTTGATGAAGGCACCCTCTCCCACCACGATGCCATTGCCGTGGTCGCAATGAAAGGGCGGACACAGCGTGGCGCTTTTCGGAAAACCGGGGATGAGGTCTTCGATGACTTCACGATAATCCGGACTGTAAATGGTCATGGTCTGGAGACGGCAACACGTCTCCTTGGCGTGGATAAGGCTGCGCATAATCTCCGGTTCGGAAAAATCGTAAAGTTCCTGACTGCGCATCTTTTCAAATTCTGTTTTCATGTTCGTTGGTCGTGTTTAAACATTATTCGGAAGGCAAAGGTAAACATTTCCACGCAATACAAGACTTATGTGTGAACCATTGTTTATCTTTCGCAACTGGTTTTTCTTTCCCTATCATGTCTCCGATAAGTAAATGTTCATATTTAGTTTATACCATACGGCATTTATTCTTTCGACGCGGATTATTTCTGTCATGATGCCGAAGCCTGTGAATTATAAATCCGCGTCGTCCGCGTCAAAGGAATTGCCGGATATATTCATTTATCTTGCGACTTACTTACTACGCCCCATTTCATATCCCCACGAATGGCATACTTCTGCCCGCGCTCATCGGACACGTATCACTGTGTCCATAAAAATAAATGTATAAAGAAGCCGATTTCAGCACCCGCCTTGCCGGAACAGGTGAAAAAAGAGGCATGTAAAGACGATGCGCGACTTAGCCACAATACTGCTAATTGCCAAGCACTTAACATCCACAACTCTGTCTGTGGACTCGGTGCACGGACGGCCTCCTTTCCGCCCGTGCACCGAAAGGAAGGTAGCCGGGGACGGAAAGGAGTCCGCCCGCGTCCGGAGTCCAGGGTATCGTCCGGCAGTCTCCAGTCTGCCCATAAAGCGGATGGGGAGAAGATTCTATTTGTAACATAAATTCATCACAAATACAGCCATCGTGAGCAACGTCGGAGTCAGATTTTCCGGTGCAGAGATACGTTTGTTCACGGAATATCGCGATATTTGCGCCTACAAAATCATCTAAACAAGAACTAATAGCACTATGAAAGTAGGAGACAAAGTCCGCTTCCTGAACGAAGTGGGAGGCGGCATCGTGAAAGGATTTCAAGGAAAAGACATCGTGCTGGTGGAGGACGCCGACGGCTTCGACATCCCCATGCTCATCCGTGAATGCGTGGTCGTGGACACGGACGACTACAACATCAAACGCAAACCGCAACCTCAACCCGAGACACCCCAGAAGAAAGAAGAGGAACATGAACCTGAAATCACCTATCGCCCCGCAGAAACCAAGGAAGGCGAACGGCTGAACGTGATGCTGGCCTACGTGCCGCAGGACGTGAAGGCCATCACGACCACGGCCTTTGATGCCTATCTGGTCAATGACAGCAACTATTACCTTTATTATACCTATCTGAACGCAGAAGGAAAGAGTTGGAACGTGCGTTCGCAAGGCATCATCGAACCCAACACCAAGCTGTTCATGGAAGAATTTGGCAAGGAGGTGCTCAACGAACTGGAACATGTCGCCGTACAGCTCATTGCCTACAAGGACGGCAAGCATTTCCAACTGAAACCGGCCGTAAGCGTGGAGCTGCGGGTGGACACGGTGAAGTTCTACAAACTGCACACCTTCCGCCCCTCCGTCTATTTCGAAGACCCGTCGTTGATGTATGACATCGTGAAAGACGACCAGCCGGTGAGCCAGTATTTTGCCGATGCGGACGCCCTGAAAGAGGCCTTGTTGCAAAAGAAGACACCCGAACGGCCCAAGTCGCAACCCATCGAGAAGCCGAAGAAACGCAACGACCTGGTGGAAATCGACTTACACATCCACGAACTCCTCGACGACACGACAAATATGACCAATGCCGAAATGCTGGACTACCAACTGGGTGTGTTCCGCAAGACACTGGAAGAATACAAGGGGCAGAAAGGACAGAAAATCGTCTTTATCCATGGCAAGGGAGAAGGTGTGCTCCGCAATGCCATCTTGAAGGAACTGAAAACGAAGTATCGTGACTATCCCTATCAGGATGCGTCGTTCCGTGAATACGGCTTCGGTGCCACGATGGTGACAATCCGGTAAGTTTGACGACCAGGCAACAGAAAAGGCTGTGTCTTGACAAGATTCTTTATAAACATAAATGCTTGTTCCGACACAGCCTTTTCCATTTCTCACATAGCCTCCCGATAGAAGTCGAGCAATTCAAAGATTTCCTCGCGCGTGGCCGTCTGGTTGATACGGATGTCGCCCACATCGGCCAGGAGGGTGAAGTTGATGCGCCCGGCTTCGTTTTTCTTATCGTGCGTCATGAATTCATAGAGGCGGTCATAGTCCTTGCAGTCGAAAGCAAACGAGCCGTATGTCTCTTTGATGAAGCGCACAGTCTGGCGCAACTTGTCTGTGGGGAAACCTGTACGCAGACTGGAAAAATAAAGTTCGCACACCATGCCCCAAGCCACGGCGTAACCGTGCAGGCGCGGCGTGTCCCGTTCCAACGCCAGGCTCTCAAATGCATGTCCCACCGTGTGCCCGAAGTTGAGCGCCTTGCGGATACCTCGCTCGTAAGGGTCTTGGCCCACGATTTGTTCTTTCACGGCGACCGACCGAGCCACCAGTGCTTGCAGCGCTTTGTAGTCGACACGGTCCATGTCGAAATTCACCAGGTCGGCCCAGTGGGCCTCCGTGCTGATGAGTCCGTGTTTCAACATTTCGGCATAGCCCGAACGCAGGTTTTCCGCATCGAGCGATTTTAAAAACTCCGTATCAATCAAAACGAAACGCGCCGGCACGAACACTCCGACTTCATTTTTCAATCCATTGAAGTTGATGCCGGTCTTCCCGCCCACGGCGGCATCCACCATCGCCAGCAGCGTGGTGGGTATATTAATATAGGTAATCCCCCGCTTGAATGTCGATGCGGCAAACCCGCCCAAGTCGGTCACCATACCCCCTCCGAGGTTCAGCAGCAAGGAATGGCGTGTCCCGCCCCGATGGCTCAACTGACTCCACACTTCGGCCAGTGTCTCAAGGTTCTTGTGCTCGTCGCCGGGTGCGATGGTGATGAGTTCATGACCGTCCACCGCCTCCATGCTCTCGATGAGCGGCAGGCAATAGTCGCGCGTGTGCGTATCTGTCAGGATGAAAAGTCTGTCATGTGGACATTGGGTGACGGCTTGACGCAAGCTCTCTCCCAAGTTTTCAGAAATGAGTAATTCTTGTTTTTGCATGTTTCTCCCGTTTTTTAGTTGCAAAGATAGGCCTTCCTTTCTGAAGCACACGAGATATTGAAAAAGAATGATTTATCAAGTATGTTTTTTTAACGCGGCAAAAAGAAGAGAATGCCGGCTTCGGAGTATATTTGTAAACCTTAACCTTTAGACTTTGAACTTTTCAGAGTTTACAGGGTCAAAGGGAAAAATTAACATATTGTGGTAAACGTAAGGAAAGTATAAATACTATGAGAAAACTGTTTCTTCTCTTATGCTTGTTGGGGGCCGTCTTTTCAGTGTCGGCCCAAAATGGGAAAGTAACCGTATCGGGAATTGTGTGGGACGCGGATTTAAACGAAGCCATGGGGCAGGCCACTGTCCAACTGCTGGCTGCAAAAGACAGTGCGTTCGTGAACGGCTGTGTCACACAGATGAACGGACAATTCCAGCTCCCGGCCGTGAAGGCGGGCAACTATGTGCTGAAAGTGTCTTTCATCGGTTACCTGTCCCAATTCAAAAGCATACAGTTGACAGCCAGGCAACCTAAATACAACGTGGGCAAAATCTCGCTATCGGCCGACGCCATCATGATGCAGGAAGCTGTCGTGGTCGGACACGTGCCGCCTGTGCAGATGTCCGAAGACACCGTGGTGTTCAACTCCGCAGCCTACAAAGTGGCCGAAGGTTCGGCACTGGAGGAACTGGTGAAAAAGCTGCCGGGAGCTGAAGTGAGCGAAGACGGAAGCATCACCATCAACGGAAAGAGCGTCAGCAAAATATTGATTGACGGCAAGGAATTCTTCGGCAGCGACATGGACATGGCTATGAAAAACATCCCCGTGGACATGGTGGAAAAGCTGAAGACCTACGAACGGCAGTCTGACCTGGCACGCATCACCGGCATCGACGACGGCGAAGAAGAAACCGTCATCGACCTCTCCGTCAAAGACGACATGAAGCACGGATGGCTCACCAACTCCGACATAGCCGGAGGCACGGAAAGCCGCTATTCCGCCAAGACCATGGTCAGCCGGTACACAGAAAAGCAAAACATCACCTTCATGGGCGGACTGAACAACGTGAACGACCGGGGCATCACCGGCCGGAGAGGAAGCCGCGGACTGCGCACGCAGAAACATGCCGGACTGAACATCTCCACCGAAACGGAGAAATTCGAAGTCGAAGGCAACGCCCGCTTCCGCTACAACAAAAACGACAGCCAGACAAAAAACAGCAGCGAGACCTTCCTCGACCAGCAAAGCTCCTTCGAGAACTCGCTCTCGTCGAGCCTCTCCACGGGCAACGACTTCAACGCCGACTTCAAGCTCGAATGGCGGCCCGACACCCTGACTACCATCGTCGCACGCCCGCGCTTCTCCTACGGGACAGATGACGGAAGCTCGAACAACACCTCGGCGACCTTCGACGACGACCCCTACCGCGACGGCATCACCGACCCGCTCGAACAGATGAACGACGACATCCTCTCCGACATCCTCGTCAACAGCAACCGACGTATCTCCACCGACAACAGCAACTCCACCGACGCCAACCTCAGCCTCATGGTCAACCGCAGGCTCGGAAGCTCGGGACGCAACATCACCGTCCGCGGCTCGGCAGGATACACCGACGGCGAAAGCGAATCCATCTCCCTCTCGCGCATACAGTACTACCTCAACACTGGCGGCGCCGAAGCTGCCCAGGAAGCCATCAACCGCTACTCGCGCACGCCGACACGCAACTGGAACTACTCGGCCGAAGCCACCTACAGCGAACCGATCTTCAAGGGCGGATACCTCCAGTTCCGGTACAACTTCCAATACAAGTACTCCAAGAGCGACCGCTCGACCTACGACATCGGAGGCATCCCCTTCGACAGCTTCGAACTGCCCGCAGGATTCGACGACCCGGACAACCTGACCCTCGACGAGGACCAAAGCCGCTTCGCGGAATACCATAACTACATCCACACGGCGTCGCTCTCGCTCCGCGTCACGCGCGAAAAGCTCCGCCTGAACGCAGGTATCAACTTCGTCCCCCAACGCTCGGAACTGAACTACAAATACCAGGGAATCGACACGGCCGTCGTCCGCAACGTCAGCAACTTCACCCCCAGCATCCGCTTCCGCTACCGCTTCTCCAAGCAGACGCAGTTGCGCATCGACTACCGCGGACGCACCAGCCAGCCGAGCATGACCGACCTGCTCGATGTCGTCGACGACTCCGACCCGCTGAACATCACCCGAGGCAATCCGGGACTGAAGCCCTCGTTCCAGCACAATGTCAATTCCGAATTCCGCACCTTCGACCCGGAAACGCAGCGCAGCATCTTCGCACGACTCGAATACACAAACACGATGAACTCCGTCGGCTCGCAGATGACCTACAACTCGGAGACCGGCGTGCGCACCACCATGCCCCAGAACATCAACGGCACATGGAACGCCAAAGCCATGCTGGGTTTCACCACAGCCCTGAAGAACCAGAAGTTCTCCATCAACACGTGGACCGGCGGAGGCTACGACAACCAGCCGTCATTCCTCCTGCAAAACAACGAGACGATGAAAAACATCACCAAGACCCTCTCGCTCAGCGAAGGCGTGCGCTTCAACTACCGCTCCGACTGGTACGACTTCACACTCAACGGCTCCATCTCCTACAAGAACGTGGACAACAAGCTGCAATCGAGCAACAACATGAACACCTACGACTTCTCCTACGGCGGCGAGGCCACCGTGCGCTTCCCGTGGAACATGGAGCTGAGCACCAACATCAACAACAGCAGCCGACGGGGCTACAGCAGCGCGAGCATGAACACCGACGAGCTTATCTGGAACGCACAGTTGTCCCAAAACTTCCTCAAGGGCAACGCCGCCACCATCTCCTTCCAGGTGTTTGACATCCTGCGCAATCAGAGCAACGTCAACCGCACCATCACCGCCTCGATGCGTCGGGACACGGAATACAACGGCATCAACAGCTACTGCATGCTCCACTTCATCTACCGCCTCAACATCTTCGGAGGCAAACGCGTGGACAACAAAGAAGGCGACCGACACGGCTTCGGAGGCCCGGGCGGACACCGTCCTCCCGGAGGAGGACCCGGCAGACGCCGCTAAGCCCACACACGACATACGGCAGGCAGCCGCGCAGATACATCCGGACATCTGCGCGGCTGCCTTTTTGTATCTCCGCAAGTACAAGGCCGTAGTTGGAGAAATACACACCTGCAGATACGGAACTACGGACTTGCACTTGCGGAACTACCGGCTTGTAACTCTCGGCTACGCGCCTACATCCGTCCGACTGCAATCAAGCAGCCGCACGGCTGCAAGTCTGTAGCCGGTCAACTACAAGTTTGTAGCCGCGCGGCTACAAGAATGCAGCCGGTCAACTACAGGAATACGGCTAAGCAACTACGAAGCCACAGCCGGGAAGATGTGCACAACCATCAAAAAGTGTGAAAGAATCCGAACGCCGGATGTAGGAAATCACGCACATTTGCGCTATATTTGTTCGGCCATAAATCCAAGAAAAAAAACCGAGAAAGAAAAAGACCATGATACCTGTCGTGTTTCTGACCATCCTGGGACTGGCCTACCTGATACTGGTCGTCAGCGCCGTCGTGGTTGTCGTGCTCGACAACCACAATCCCATGCGCGCCATGTCGTGGGTCGTCGTCCTGCTGTTCCTCCCCGTCGTCGGGCTTGTCCTCTACGTCTTCTTCGGGCGCAACCTCCGACGCGAACATCTCATCGGCAAGCGCACGCTCAGCCGCATCAGCCGCAAGTCGCTCCAGGCCTACATCGAACAGCGGAGCATCCAGACTCCCCCGGCCTACTCTCAGCTCATCAACCTCTTCCGCTCGCTCAACAAGGCGCTCCCCTTCGAGGGCAACCGGACGACGCTCTACTTCGACGGATACACGATGGTGCAGGCGCTCATGCGCGACATCGCGCGTGCACGACACCACATCCATCTCGAGTTTTACATCTTCGAGGACGACGCCGTCGGGCGGCTCGTGCGCGACCTGCTCGTCGACAAGGCCCGGCAAGGCGTCGAAGTGCGCCTGCTCTATGACGACGTGGGAAGTTGGGACGTGCCGAACGGCTTCTACGACCGCATGCGCAGCGAAGGCATCGAGGTGCGGGGATTCCTGAAAGTGCGGTTCCCGCTGTTCACCAGCAAGGTGAACTACCGCAACCACCGCAAGGTGGCCGTCATCGACGGACGCACGGGCTTCATCGGGGGCATGAACATCGCCGAACGCTACCTGAAGGGACTCAGCTTCGGCGCGTGGCGCGACACGCACCTGCGCATCGAAGGGCCCGCAGTCTACGGCCTGCAAAGCAACTTCCTGCTGGATTGGTTTTTTGTGGAAAATTCGCTGCTGACAGCCTCCAAATACTACCCCGCGTCCACACTTGCGGGGACGGCCCTCGTGCAGACCGTCACGTCCGAACCCGTCGGCGAGTGGAGGGCCATCATGCAAGGGCTGGTGCTGGCCATCACCAGCGCGAAGCGCTACTTCTACATCCAGACCCCCTATTTCATGCCCAACGAGCCCATCCTCTCCGCCCTGCAGACGGCCGCGCTGGCAGGTGTCGACGTGCGCCTGATGATTCCTGCACGCTCCGACAGCCGGCTGACCCACCTCGGGTCGATGTCTTACCTGGAAGATGTGCTGAAGGCGGGCGTGAAAGTATTCTTCTATGAGAAAGGATTCCTGCACTCGAAAATGATGGTCTCCGATGACATGCTTTCGACCGTCGGCTCGACGAACATGGACTTCCGTAGCTTCGAGCACAATTTTGAAATCAATGCCTTCGTCTACGACGAGCAGACGGCATGGTACGTCAAGGAGCGTTTCCTGCTCGACCAGCGTGACAGCCGTCCCGTGCGCCTGAAGGAATGGCGGGAGCGGCCGTTCGGGGAGAAGTTCAAGGAGTCGGTTGTCCGTCTGCTGTCCCCGCTGCTCTGAAGAAGGTGAAGTTCACACTGCCGTAGTGACGGTGTTCCATAAAGCGGGGATCATCCTCGAAATGGTGATCTTTCCCATGCTCGAGGACGAAGATGCCTCCCTCCTTCAGCAAGCCGTGGCTGAACACGAGCGAAGGGATTTCCCCGAGCTGGGGCAACGCGTATGGCGGGTCGGCGAAGATGAAGTCGAACTGCTCGCTGCAACGCTCCATGAAACGGAACACGTCAGCCCGCACAGGCAAGCACTTGTCCGTCTGCAACTCCTTCATCACTTTGCAGATAAACGCATAGTGTTGCGCATCCTTCTCCACAGCCACCACTCGTCCACACCCGCGCGACACCAGCTCCAGGCTGATACTCCCCGTGCCGGAAAACAAATCGAGCGCCGACAGTCCGTCATCGAAGTCGAAGTAGTTGCCCAACACATTGAACAAGTTTTCTTTGGCAAAGTCGGTCGTCGGACGAGCCTTGAACGTGCGCGGCACTTCGAAACGCCGCCTCTTATAGATTCCGCTGATAACTCTCATGGGATATTTCAGTTTTTTAAGTTTGATTCTGAAGATTGGTCCTCGCGCATCGTCTCCGCAGCGCGAAAGGAAGCCTGCAAATCGAAATCCACCCCCTCGGACATGGCATAGCCGGCACGCCGGAATTCCGCCACCGGATGCACAGTGTTCACCCGCGCGACATAGCGTTGCAGCCCTTCGAGCGTCGCGCTGGCACCGGGCACACGTCCGATGAGACACAGTTCGTCCTCCAGCTGGTCGAAGCCCAACTGCTGCCAGACATACAGCGCATAGTAGAGCACATCATCCCCCTGCGTGCAGCGGAACGCATTGTGGAGCAAGAATTTCCCCGCATCAAATGCATACAGCTCCATCTGCCGCTCGTGGAAGTAGGCATACAGTGTCCGCCCTGCACTTCCCTGCCCGCGCTCCAACAGATGCTCCATCACCGGCACGACCGACGACTCCAGGCAAGCGTCGGGAAAGTATTCTAGCAGCAACTGCCCGAAAGTCCGGTCGACAGCATAGAGCAGCACCAGCCCGCCGGGCAACGTCCGGGAGAGCACCGTCTGGCGATTCTCCTTCGGCATGCAGGCATAGTAGAAATCAGCAGCCCGCGTGCTGTCAAACAGCTCCTGCGGCACGACGACACAAGGCGTCCCGGCCAGCAGGATGCGCGCCGAGCGGTAGTCCTGCCCCACGAAGGGATTGTCCTTGCAGATAGTCTTCAAGTTGGCCGTCAATGAATGCCGGCAATCGGTCGGATAGTCGGCAGTATGAAAGGAAGGCTCGCCTTCCGGGTCGTAGACGGCAAAGGTGAAACGCTCCGTACTTATGCGCAGTCTGAGCTGATAGTGCGCTTTGTCAAAATGAACTTCTGTCATGTATTTGGAGTAATGGTATTTGCTGCGTATTGCTTTTTAGCTTACTTTCGTGTGCAAAAATAATACTAAAAAGGATGATAAACACGTTCTTCGTGAAACAAATCAAGGCAAACCTGCCTTTTCAGCCCAACGCGGAGCAGGAGCAAGTCCTGGAAGCACTGGCCGGATTCCTGCTGTCGCCCCAAGCCGACAACCTGTTCCTGCTGACCGGATATGCCGGCACGGGAAAGACTTCACTGGTGGGAGCACTGGTCAAGACGCTCGACAGCCTCCAGCAGAAAGTGGTCCTGCTGGCCCCCACCGGACGGGCAGCCAAAGTGTTCGCACACAAGGCCGGACACGCAGCCTACACCATACACAAGAAAATCTACCGGCAACGCTCCTTCTCCAACGAGACGGACAATTTCACACTCAGCGACAACCTCCACCAGCACACGCTTTTCCTCGTTGACGAGGCTTCCATGATAGCCAATGAAGGTCTTTCGGGAAACGTCTTCGGTTCGGGACGCCTCCTCGACGACCTGGTGCAGTATGTCTACTCCGGACAAGGATGCCGGATGTTGCTGACAGGCGACACCGCACAGCTCCCGCCCGTGGGCGAAGAAGAAAGCCCGGCCCTCTCGCCTGCAATGCTTGAAGGCTACGGACTGCACGTGCACACGGCGAGCCTCACCCAAGTGGCCCGGCAACTGAATGACTCGGGCATACTCTTCAATGCCACGCGGCTGCGCCACATCCTCTCCGAGGAAGCCTGTTTCGACTTTCCCAAGTTACGCCTGCAAGGATTTGCCGACATCCGCCGTTTGCCAGGAAGCGAACTCATCGACTCCCTGTCGGCAAGCTATGACCGCGTAGGCATGGAAGAAACGATGGTCATCTGCCGTTCGAACAAACGCGCAAATCTATATAATATAGGTATACGAAACACCATCCTCTACCGCGAGGAGGAACTCTCGTCGGGCGACTGGCTGCTTGTAGCAAAAAACAATTATTACTGGACGGAGGGCAACAAGGAACTGGACTTCATCGCCAACGGCGACATTGCCGTCGTGCGCCGCGTACGACGCACACGCGAGATGTACGGATTCCGCTTTGCCGACGTGACTCTCTCCTTCCCCGACTATGACGATTGGGAGCTCGACGCCACTGTCCTGCTCGATACGCTCCACTCCGACTACCCGGCCCTGTCACGGGAGGAGAACGACCGTCTCTTCCACAATGTACAGGAAGACTATGCCGACTTGCCCCGCAAAGCAGACCGCATGAAGAAGATGAAAGCCGACCCGCACTACAACGCCCTGCAAGTGAAATACGCCTATGCCGTCACCTGCCACAAGGCACAAGGCGGGCAGTGGAAACACATCTACCTCGACCAAGGCTACCTGACGGAAGAGATGCTCTCCCCAGACTACTTCCGCTGGCTCTATACGGCCTTCACCCGCGCCACCGAACAGCTCTATCTGGTCAACTGGGTGAAGGAAGAAATCGAGTAAAAGCACAGCGTTTAGGGTCGGCAAGCTAAGACTATAAAGTAAGATCGGGAAGACTTTTATACCCTAAAAGCTGAAGGCCGGGGTGAGGTTTTCTCATAGAAAATTCGTATGTTTGTCGTCTCAATTCTAAACAGTCACAAAACATGGAAACAGACAAACCCATACAAATCCCCGAAGAAAAAGTCATTGAAGCCGCTCAAGCAGGCATGGACGAGTTTCTCAAAGTGTTCACGGATGCCTATTGGGAAAGAATAGGCGGCTCACTGACAGCCGAGACCATGCCCTTGCTTACGGGCGAGCAACACGTGTTGCTCGGCTACCAAATCTTCCGTGACGAAGTGCTGGAAGGTGGTTTCGTGCAACTCATCCAAAACGGCTACGGACCTTACATTTTTGAAAATCCCTTTGCCAAGGCGATGCGTCTCTTCGGCATGAAGGAATTTTCCAAACTTATATACAAGGCACGCAAGATCTATGACGCGCATAAAGACGACCTCACACGCGACTGCACAGACGAAGAGTTCATGGCCATGTATGAACGTTACGAAGGTTTCGACCCTCTCGAAGAAACATTCATCGAAGAAGAAGAAGACATCACATCCACACTTGCCCACTACGTGGACGAACATCTGGAACTGTTTGCCGAAATCATACCGACATAAACCAGGAAACGGAAAGTTGTCAGCAGAAAGCCCCGGACAAAGTGAGAAAAAAAGAAAAGGAAGTGATACAAAACATTGCGATTGGCCTGCGATAATACTATATTTGCCACACGTTTAACGCATCAGAATCTTTGAATATGAAAAAATGGTTATTAGGCGCGCTGCTTCTGTGCAGCAGCGGGATTCTCCCGACGCCCGTATCGGCATTCGAATTGCCACGGCGGCCGGAATACGTGATTGTCGCCTCCTATCGTGTATCGAACGACCCCGAATGGATGGACGTCATCGAAGCTTTAAAGAAGAAACATAAAGGCGCAGAAGTCTGCTACTACAAAGAGTCACCCCGCGAAGTGATGGGCAACCTTCGTTGGTATTACCCACGCTATGTGGCTGTGGTCGAGAAACCAGAACAGATAGGCCGCGACTTCGTGGTCGACCTCAACCGTATGAGCCGCGAAGTGGACGACGACATTTATGCCGACTTCCTCTGCGGCATCATCACAGGCTATGACGCCCAGGCCGCACTCCGCCTGGTAAACGACACGAAAGAGCCCAAAGTGCTTCGGTCAGCCGTGACGACCGTAAGCGTATTTGGCGACGGACATTGGTTTGACCGCTTCGCCTACATTTCCGACGCACGTCCGGGCCTAGTGGGCGAGCGCGAGAAGGGAGAGACAACACTCCGTGAAACCATGGTGACCGACAGCGCGGACAACCGCATGTATCGCGACATGATACGCAAGGCACAAGAAGAAGGGAAGCAACTCCGCCTGCCGAAAGATTTTTCCGTGAAAAAGCTCAACTTGCTGCAACGCTTCTATGACTACTACACAAAGTATGACCCCGATGTAGTCATTACCGCAGCCCACGCAACCGAAAAGAACCTTGAAATGCCCTATTCAAGCGGCAACATCATGTGCCGCGAAGGCAAGCTCTACGCCGACTTCCCCGAAGGTCCGAAAGATCTTGTCGAAACGGGTAAGACGCGCGTCTACCTTCCTGTGGGCAACTGTCTGATGGGAAACATCGACAAGACACGCAACAGCATGGCCATCGCCTTCATGAACAGTGCCCGTGTCGGCATGCTTGCCGGCGGCTATGTCGTCGAGACCTGGTACGGGCGCAACGGCTGGGGCGGTCTGTGCTACTTCATGAACAACCCGGGACGCTACACCATCCCCGAGGCCTTCTTCCTGAACCAGCAAGACATGATGTTCCAGCTTCGTCAGATGGCACCGGCATTGGTCAACAAGCCTTTCCCTTTTGCCGAAGGTCCTGACCACATGACTCCTGAATACAACGAAGCAGCCCGCCTGAACGGAGGAAAAATATCGACCGACGCTTTCGGATTCTTCTATGACCGCGACGTCGTCGCCCTCTACGGAGACCCGGCTTGGGATGTCCGCCTCGCCGAACAACCGAATGCCAACGACTACGAAGTGGAATACAAAGTAAAGTCCGAAAAGTGCATCGTGACCGTCAAGACGGGGCCTAACTACAGCGAAGAGCGTATGCGGGGAGCTGACTTCCGCTCACAACACGTGGGTGAATTGCCGTTCAGCTTCTTCTTCCCGAAACGTCTGCGCAACCCACGCCTGGCCGAAGGACAATCCTGGAAAGCAGCCGTCGATGAAAACTTCCTGCTGGTCTACGAACCGGGCTTCGAGCCAAACAAAGAATATACCATCGTCTTGACCATAGACCCTGCACGCTGACGCATATCTTTTAAAAAAAGTTTGCCTCCTTGAACGGCCTATCAAACAGCCGTCCAAGGAGGCATTTCTTTATCCTAACAATGCGGTCAAACGCGCATAAAATTCGTCCCGAGCCTCCAGCTCCAAAAAAGGTGAATGTCCACAATGCCCAAGCACACACAGCGAACAGCCGGCGCCCAATCGTTCCAACGGCTCGATGACACCAGCCAAAGGATGAGGATCATCCTCACCATGAATGACATGGATGGGGACAAGAACTTCCGGCAGCAACCGTACAAATCCACCCGAAGAACGAAAAGCCGCTGCTTCGCTCCACACTTTTTCATATTGGGCTACATCGGGCAAACACTCATTGGCAAACGTGACAGTATGATAATTGTCCGCACGCCCCACCAGCCTCGCCAGACACTGCATGTCTTCTTCCGACAGGTGAGGACTTGCCGACAGTCGGCTGAAATCCGCCTGTTCCTCCGGAGCTAAGCGTCGCAAACGCCTTTCCATAATCTGAGGCACATACCTATCGTCAAAAGGCGGACATCCGACCAGAACCAGCTGCCGGACACATTCCCGATGGCGCACAGAGAAAAACAACGCCAACCATGCACCCCATGAATGGCCCACCAACGTGACAGGAGTCTGAACATTTCCGGCCAACTGTCCGTACAACTCTTCCACCAATGCCTCTATCGTGAAGGCCGATTGAAACGGCTCAAGTACCCCAGTTCATGCAGACAAACACTCAGCCATCGGCCTTAATGAACCTCTGTCACCCGGCCCGCCATGCAAAAGTGCCACGGCATAAGGAGGACTTCCATAGCAACGCATCATTGCATCTAAGCATCTTTAACCTTTCCCTAAAACCCCATCGGGCACTCACTTCATAAACACAAAATAGACAGCCAGCACCAAACAACAGAAGGCGGCCAGGTGATTCCAATGAAGCGCTTCGCCCTTGAAAAAGATGGTGGTAAACACCGTAAAGATGGTGAGTGTGATGACCTCTTGGATGACTTTCAACTGCAAGAGCGAGAAAGGTCCGCCATTGCCCACGAAGCCAATGCGGTTGGCCGGCACCTGACAGGAATATTCCGCCAAGGCAATGAACCACGAAAAGAGGATGACGCCGTAGAGCGGCCAGTTCGAGATGACCTTCATCTCCTGGAGTTTCAAGTGTCCATACCATGCGAAGGTCATGAAAATGTTTGAAACAATCAACAATAAAATAGTGTAAACGCCAGTCATATAGTTAGTCTTTTTTTGATGGTAAAAGTTCCGTTTGTATATTCGTCATGCTGCCCCACAGGCTATAACGCGCCTCAGGATTCATCTCCTCCAGCCGGCGAAAGACTTCCTTCATCTGCGAACGGTGGGAGTCGGTCTCATAAGGACAAGCTTTGACCTGCTTGCGGTAGGCACGCAGTGCGGCAAGCTCCTCCATGTCTGCCTCATGCACGAGGCAAAGCGGACGGATGATGGTCATGTCAAACTTTCGCATGACCAGTTTGGGCGGCATGCTGGAAAATGCTCCCTGGAAAGTGATGTTCATCAGAAGCGTCTGCAAGATGTCGTCCATGTGATGCCCGAGAGCTATTTTGTTGCACCCCGTCTCCTTCGCCACAGTGAAAAGTTCCTTGCGCCGATTCCACGAACAGAGGAAGCAGGGAGACTTGCGATTGTCTGTCGAAGGGTCAAAACTCGTTTCCCGATGGACGAAGGGGACACCCAGCGACTCGCACCACCCGCGCAAGTAGTCGAGGTCGGCCCGATAGGCGATGTTGGCCATGCTCACATGGACAGCCACCAGTGAAAATCTCGGCTTGAAAATACGCGCCCGACGGGCCAGCAGCTCGACCAGCCCCATCGAATCTTTACCTCCCGAGAGTCCCACGAGAATTTTATCCCCGTCGTCGATAAGTCCATACTGGGTCATGCCCTTGGCCAGACGGCGGTTGATGCGTTGCATGAGTTTGTCTTCTTCCGATAAATTTGCCATAATACGTGTCAAGAGGTTTCTTCCTGATTCATAGACCAAAAAACTGAAAGCCTCCAAGGGTGTCCAAGCGGCATTTGCCAGCCTTCCTTTCCGGCCGTGGACGGCCTCCTTTCCGTGGTCGGGCCGAAAGGAGGCCGTGGTCGGCTACCCTTAAGGGCGCTCCGACAGTGCCTCCATCAGTGCTCCCGGAAGCCTCCGAACGTTTTCGGACAAGCCTTTCTCACCGGCCCGTCCAAAAACGGTGGGCAAAATTACAGCATTTAGCAGAAATCTTCGTACTTTTGGAAACTGTTTATCACTCAAAAAGACATCTGACATGAAAAAGAAATATGTCCTGACACTTGCCTGCCTGTGCTGCATGCTGCTGTCGCAGGCACAAACCTTGTCTAAAGCACGGGAACTGTTCAACGCGGGAAATTATGAAGAAGCCCTCCCGACATTCCGCAAACTTGTCAAACAAAGTCCTTCGAACGCAAACTACAATTATTGGTACGGCGTCTGCTGCATGGAGACAGGTGCCGACTCCATCGCCGGACCTTACCTGACCAAGGCCGCCTCACGCAAGGTGCTTGATGCCTACCCCTACCTCACGCGGTTGCAAATGAACACCTACAAATTCGACGACGCTGTGAGCACTTGTGAAGACTACATCGACCTGCTGACGACACGCAAGAAAGACACCCAGGAGGCCGAAAAGCTGTTGGAGAAAGCACGCATGGGAGCATTGATGCTGCGCGGGACGGAGCGTGTGTGCGTCGTGGACAGTTTCGTGGTGGACAAAGCAGACTTCCTGTCAGCCTACAAGACCGGCCCGGAAAGCGGACAGACGACCATGCCTGACGACAGCACTTTTTATTATGAAAACGAACTGGGACAAAAACGCTATTGGGCCTTAACGCAGTCAGGACGGACTGACATCTACACCAGCGACAAGCTGCTCGACAAATGGAGCACCCCAAAACCTGTCAAAGGGCTGGACACGGACGGCAATAACAACTATCCCTATCTCTTGGCCGACGGCACGACACTGTATTATGCCAATGACGGAGCAAATTCGCTGGGCGGTTATGACATCTTCGTGACACGCTACAACACGGACACAGACCGCTACCTGAAACCCGAAAACCTCGGTATGCCCTATAACTCCACAGCCAATGACTACCTGCTTGTCATCGACGAATTCAACAACTTGGGTTGGTTTGCCTCCGACCGGCAGCAGCCGGAAGGAAAGGTTTGCATTTATGTCTTCGTCCCCAACCCTTCACGAGAGACTTTCGACTTCGACACGGACGGAGCGGAAACCGTGGCCTCGCGGGCAAAACTCACCTCCATCCGTGACACATGGACTGACGAGACAACCTTGCGCAAAGCACGCGAACGTATCGCAATCGCCATCCAGTCGCGTCAGCAACAAACCATCAACCACGACTTTACGTTCGTCATCGACGACCAGCACACATATCACACACTTGCGGACTTCAACTCAGACAAGTCGCGTACGCTGTTCCAGCAATTCATGCAGATGCAACAAGACTACCGGAAACTCAGCACCCAACTCGACGGCCTGCGCGACCGCTATGCATCATCTCCCGACGGACAGAAACAACAGATGACCCCGCAAATCCTTGACTTGGAAAAGCGTCAGGAGCAGATGGCCATGCAACTCGACGAACTGGAGATAAAAGCACGGAATACAGAAAAAAGTCATATCAACCGCTGACAATGTGAGCGAATAAGACTATCTTTGAAGCAACCATACTAAATGTAATCAACATGGACCTACTACTCATCGCTGCCCTGTTATTGGTCGGACTCATCCTGCTCGTGGCCGAAGTCTATCTCTTCTCCGGACTCAGCATCGCCGGCATCTGTGCCACGGTCTGCTTCATCGCAGCCAATGTCTACGCCTACATCCATCTGGGCGGAGAAGCATGCCTGCTCACATTTCTCATCACTCTCATCACGGGCGGAGGCGTCCTGCTGTGGGTGTTCCGCTCCAAAGCACTGGAAAGAAGGGCACTCACGAAAGACATCGACTCGACCGTGGGTGACGACCGCCACTACGACGTGCATCCGGGCGACCACGGCATAGCTGTCACCCGGCTGGCTCTCATCGGCAATGCCGAAATCAACGGGCAGGTGATGGAAGTACGCTCCGTGGGAGGATTCATCGACGAACGGACGCCCATCACCGTGGAACGCATCGCCGACGGAGTCATCCTCGTCTCCCCCACTTCCGACCAATCTCATTAAACACACCGCATATTCATCACTAATACCTTATATTATTATGCCAATGCTCATCCCTATCCTGCTCGTGGTCGGAATCATCCTGTTTCTGGCCATCGTCCTTCACTACATCCCGTTCCTCCTCTGGCTGTCGGCCAAAGCTTCGGGTGTACACATCTCACTGGTGCAACTGTTCCTGATGCGCATCCGGAACGTGCCCCCTTCCATCATCGTGCAAGCCCTCATCGAAGCCCACAAGGCAGGACTGTCATTCATCACCCGTGACGGACTGGAAGCCCACTATTTGGCGGGCGGTCATGTGGCCAAAGTGGTGCATGCGCTCGTCTCAGCCGCAAAGGCAAACATCGAACTGTCGTTCCAGATGGCGACGGCTATCGACCTGGCCGGTCGCGACGTGTTCGAAGCCGTGCAGATGTCGGTCAACCCGAAAGTCATCGACACCCCGCCCGTCACGGCCGTAGCCAAGGACGGCATCCAGCTCATCGCAAAAGCCCGCGTCACGGTGCGCGCCAATATCCGCCAACTGGTGGGCGGAGCCGGGGAAGACACCGTGCTGGCACGCGTCGGCGAAGGCATTGTCTCCTCCATCGGTTCGTCAGAGAATCACAAGTCTGTGCTCGAAAATCCGGACTCCATCTCCAAACTCGTCTTGCGTAAAGGACTGGATGCAGGCACGGCGTTTGAAATCCTGTCCATCGACATCGCGGACATCGACATCGGCCGTAACATCGGAGCTGCCCTGCAAATCGACCAGGCCAATGCAGACAAGAACATCGCCCAGGCCAAAGCTGAGGAACGCCGCGCAATGGCTGTCGCCAGCGAACAAGAAATGCGTGCCAAGGCAGAGGAAGCCCGTGCGATGGTCATCCAAGCCGAAGCCGAAGTGCCCAAAGCCATGGCTGAAGCCTTCCGCAACGGCAATCTGGGCATCATGGACTATTATCGGATGAAAAACATCGAAGCTGACACCCGCATGCGCGACAACATCGCCCATCCACAGTCCAGCACTCCCAATACACAAGGGAAATAGTCTGATGTTACGTCCCTGAAATAATCATACGCAGAACCACAAAGGCCCACGACTTCCGTACCCTCGAAAGTCTGCCCGCGTGGTTCTGTTTTTACTAACCCGCTTTAACCTTACACATCATGGACATCCACTACCCAGAATCCGAACTCATCCTGAATGCAGACGGTTCTGTATTCCATCTTCATTTGCAACCGGAACAGTTGGCTGACAACGTCATCTTAGTGGGAGACCCGGACCGTGTCAATCTCGTCGCCTCGCACCTGGATACGCAGGAAAGCGAGACCCGCAACCGGGAATTTCATACCATCACCGGAACACGCGGCTGCAAACGCATCACCGTCGTGTCGACAGGCATCGGATGTGACAACATCGACATCGTCATGAACGAGCTCGACGCATTGGCCAACATCGACCTGCACACACGTACCGACCGCCCGGCCCATCGCAGCCTCAACATCGTCCGTATCGGCACATGTGGCGGACTGCAACCGTTCACGCCCATCGGTACATTCATCTGCTCGGACATCTCTATCGGACTGGACGGACTGCTGAATTTCTATCATTCGGATTCCGGCATACGCGACAGCGTGCTGGAACATCAATTTCACACACACATGGGGTGGCAAGGACAGACCTGTATCGCCTATCCCTACGCCGTACATGCTGATGAGGAACTAATACGGCGTATCGGCGCAGACGACATGGTGCACGGCATCACACTCTCTGCAGGAGGCTTCTATGGGCCACAAGGCAGACGGCTGCGTATCCCCTTGGCCGACCCGGAACAGAACACGAAAGTCGAGCAATTCGCCTATGGGGCTTACCACATCACAAACTATGAAATGGAAAGTTCTGCCGTGGCCGGACTGGCCCGTCTCTTAGGCCATCAGGCCGTGACCACCTGCATGGTCATCGCCAACCGACGTACCGGGCAAGCCAATGCCCAATATAAAAACACGATGGACACACTCATCGAAACAGTCTTGGAACGTATCTAAAAATGTCGTACACAAACTTGCTGCCATGAACTATTTCAAAACCTGCAAACTGGTGATGGGAAGCATGCTCCTCTTCGCCGTATCGGGTGCTCATGCCCAAACCAACACCGAAATCAAAGACTTCTTCATCCATAGCATCACCGGACAGACTCCGCCCCAACAAACGAAGAAGACAGAAAAAGTGAAACTAAGCGACTTGGACAAAGCCCGACAAAGGGTATGGGCTGCCTGGAAAGCTGCCAATCAAGAACTCGACGAACCCAAACTGCCCGCACTTATATCGCTGGACAGTGCCCGCACAGGGCAAATCATACTGCCCGACTCACTGGAGCCACAAGCTGTCATGGACTATTATTGGGGAACGAAAAGCGACTCTATCCCTCTCAATGGATACCCCGTCTACCTCTATCTGCATGGTTCCGGTCCGAGAAACAGTGAGTGGAGCACGGGGCTTCAACTCGCCCACATGTTCAAAGACAGTCCGTCAGCCTACTTCATCCCACGGATTCCCAATGAAGGAAACTACTACCGCTGGTGGCAACGGTCCAAACAGTGGGCATGGCAATGGTTGATACGCCAGCTCATGTTGAACGAACACATCGACGCACGCCGTCTCTACGTGTTCGGCATTTCCGAAGGGGGTTACGGCAGCCAACGACTGGCTTCGTTCTACGCAGACTATTGGGCCGCTGCAGGTCCGATGGCCGGAGGAGAACCTCTGAAAAATGCACCGGCTGAAAACTGCCGCCATATCGGTTTCAGCCTGCTGACCGGAGCGAAAGACAACGGCTTCTACCGCAATTCCTTGACCCGCCTGGTGCAAAAGGAATTTGACAGCTTGCAGACCGTCTATCCCAATGATTTCAAACACCGGATAGCATTAATCCCTGAACGAGGACACAGCATCGACTACCGGCCGACAACGCCATGGCTGCAAACGTTTATCCGTGACCCTCACCCTACGACTATCACTTGGGAAGACTTCGAGATGGACGGATGGCATCGCCCAGGTTTTTACAATCTCAAAGTGGACCGCCGTCCAAACGACAGCCTGCGGACTCATTATGAAATGAACATCCAGAATAACATCATCGAACTGGAAATCTCCAACGTACACTATCAGACCACGGTGACCGACCCGTATTGGGGCATCGAACTACAATTCGCCAAAACCTACACTCCGGCCACAGGCGGTGAATTGACCTTATTCCTGGATGAGAAGCTGGTGGACTTGAACAAAAAGGTAACAATCAACGTCAATGGGAAACAAGTGTTTAACGGGCGTGTACGCTGCGACCTTGGAAGCATGATGCAAAGCCTCGCTCTGTTCTATGACCGTGAACGTATCTTCCCGGCAGCCGTCACCATCAAATATTGAATAAACATAAAACGGACTTCTTAATAACGATCGAGTCCTGAAAATAACGAAGGCACTGCGCGTTGTCATGTCATCATCGACATGCACTGCGCAGTGCCTTCAAATCTTTCCTATCAGTCTCCTGGCTGGATGTCCGTCATTTCACGCGAATCACATCGGCTGCGGAGTGTGCGTTAAGCTCCGGTGCATAAGCCGACTGAATGGTAGCGATGCCCAGGCTATATGTGCCAGCCGCTGTCAGCGTGTATTCCATCGTAAACGTATGTACGCCCTTGCGGAACTGGTCTGCGAAATAACGGACCGATGCATCTTTTATCACACGATAGTAACCTATGCCATCGTCCCAGCGATAACCGGACAACGCCACTCCTGGTTCCATGCAAGCCGCCGGCTTGTCCTCGACCTGCACAAAGTCCATATCGCGGTCGGCACGAATAATCAGGCGGGACAAGACTCTGTCGCCCACGGACAGCACATCTCCCGGTTTCACTTCCTGCCACTCCTCTTTCCCATCGGATAAACGGCGCACCAGCAAATGACGCTCAATGGAAAGACCGGAGGACTGGCTGCTCACTTTGTCCAGTTCTTCCAGATATTGCGCATAGACAGCTCCCCATGACAGATGGTCGGCTTGCTGGTCCACAACCAACTTTTTCGGAGCCTTCTCCCCGTCACGCAAACTGACAGTCTGCTTCACATAACCCAAGGCTGTAGCTGCCCCCTCGGAAGCGACTTCTTGTTTGTCCAATTTCAATGTGGCCGGTTCTGAAGCTGCCAACCATTCGCCACGTCCTTCGAGCAAGGCATAGACAGCATTCACGCTGCCAATCGGCGTACTCCAAGCCTGCACTTGTTTCTGCCTCAACAGCCACTGCTGGTATTCGCCCACGATGCTGTCGGGCACGCCCAACGCACGACAAGTCTCGATGACCATTGTCTGGGTCGGAATACGGTAATCAGCCCAAGAATAGTAGGCTATGTCCGTGTCATAATAACGTCCCATCTCCGGTGTCTGTACAGCGTATTCCAAACATGACTGCAAGAATGTACGACCTGCATCCTGCCGCCCGGCCTGATTCAATACATAAGCCGAAGCAGCCTTACCAAAAATCGTCAAATCGGAAGAAAGATGTTCCAATCTGTCAAGATAGTAATTCACCGCAGCTTGCTTGTCTGCCGGAAGTTCCGTTCCACAAAGAGCCTGAAGATACAAGTAGTGCAATGTCATCTCCGACGGAACCGATTTCGCTCCGCCGTCCTTTTCAGCTTCTTTCACGCGCTTGTATTCCTCCATCATGTCTTCAGCCAAGTAATCCATTCCACGGCTTACGTACGCTCCGACCTCAGAGTCAAACTCACCATCGGTCAGATGGTTCAGGCGGAGCAAGGTCTCTACAACAGTCGTCGTCACATAGCGGCTGCCCGACATGCCCGGATACCAACTCCAGCCACCATCGGGACGTTGCAATTCGGCCAATTTATTCAGGTAAACGGTCGTACGCGCCTGCAACGTGTTCAGGTCGAAGAGTGTTGCCAGCATGCGCCGCTGTTCAGCTTCATCATTTGCTTCGTCAAGCCAAGGAGTCTCTTCCAGTACGATGTTCTTCAACTCCGGATTCTTCTGCAACTGACTCCAGAGTGTCTCTGCATTGCCTCCTTGTGCCTGCCAAGCCCGACAGACTTCTTGGATGCGGGGGTATGCCTTGGCCACCCAACCACCTAAAGACAAGGCGTAGTAAGCAGATGCCAAAGAAATGGCATCGTCATTCTTAGGTTGCCCCAATGAAGGCAACGCCATCACAGCAAGCCATGCAGGATGGTTGGTGTATTCCACAGTCAGGTGCCGCTTTGTAGCCGTGCGGCTATTCTTGTTAAAGAGCGTAGTCAAATCAGCCTCATAATGCCCGGCCTTTTTAATGGTAATAGTCTGACTTTCGGTGAGCCATTCCTTATTGCTCAACACAGGCAGATAGCGTTGCTCGCCATCGGAGAAATTGTCCCCGTCAGCTATGATGCGGCATGCCAGCAGGGCTGTCTCTTCAAACGTCACTTTAAAGGATGCAACGGTGCTTTCTCCGGCAGCGACCTCGAACGATTGCTTTCGGGCGACATATACTTTTTCGGTCTGCGGGTCGAAGAGTTCCATGCGCACATGGCCTTTCACCGGCTTGTCCGAACGGTTTTCGATGGAAGCGGAAAGTGTGGCCTCATCGCCCACACGGACAAAGCGCGGAAGCTGCGACTGAAGCATAAACTCCTTGCTGGCCACGACTTCATCCTCCAACAAACCATAGTACATGTCCCGCGTATGGGCCAAACCCATGAAACGCCATGTGGTCAGGCTTTCGGGCAGCGTAAAGGCAAGCGTTGCGATACCGGTGGAGTCAGTGCGGATATGAGGATAGAAGAAGGCCGTTTCGGCAAAGTTTGTGCGCATCTCGGCCTGTGTGCCTCCTTCATTTGTCCCCTCTTGGACTTTCAGCTTCACAGGAGGTCCGCTCAATGTGACCACTTCGTCCAATGCATTGGCAGACTTCATGTCAGCCACATCAATGCCGTTGACAGCTCCCGTCAAGGCTTTCCGGGTCGATGGTGCATAGCCCACGACAGATGCCTGCATCACTTCCAATCCCCTGAAGCGCATCAACTGTATCCACTCATCAAAGTGCCAACAGATGTTGCGGTATTTCTTGCCAGAAGACAGACTAAAATAACGATTGGCCGGAGATGTCCGCGGATAGAGCAGATTTACGTAGGGCAGACGGCTGAAGCCCGGCACGCCTATCGGCCAATAGAGCCTCTGGTACTTGTCGAGCGACTTGTCGTACATCGTGGCCAACAGTTCGGCATCGGCAGGAGTGCCGTCAGGGAGAGTGACGCGAAGACGCCATTCCTCCCTGTCGCCCGGGCGGAGACGGTCACGGAAGGTCTCCCAGCGAAGTTGCAAATCACGTTTCTTTTCGGCAGGGGATATAGTCAAACTCTGTTCATAGACAGAACCTTCTTTCACCACCAAACATTGTACCAACACGCCCTCGGCATACTCCGGACGGTTCTCCAAGCGGAGGGTCAGCAACGTATCATTCAATATGAAGTGCTTGCTCTCCAAATGCTTACCGGAGGAGAACACATCATAAAATAGACACACATCACTCTCAGCCGTACCTATCTTCAAGGTGACGGGGTTTCCCTCCTCGAAACGATGACTGTCCTGATAGGTCCAAAGAGCTTCCTTGACAGGGATGCGATTGTCATTCATGCTGAACAGCGTGAAGTCAGATTGTCCTTCAGACTCCCGTCCTTGGTCGTCGGTGGCCGTCAGGCACATCCGATACCATCCCGAAGGAAGATCTTTAAGCATTGCAGGGAAGAACTTTCGTCCGGAACGGAAACGGCCCGTGTAAAGCGGCTCGCCCACTTGAATTTTTTGCTTCCCGTCATAGGACAGAGGGCAGATGAAAAGTTCGACATCCACACCGACCATCCGGCGCTCATTGTTGTAGGCCGTCAGCATGAGAGAGTCCAAACGCTCCTTTATATATAAGGTATTACTCGTATGCCCCAAGTCAAGCGACTTGCTACCGGCCGACACCGTGTGGAACGCTTCCTGGGTCTCGCCTGCAGGACTCGTCACGGAAACGGCCACGACAAAGCTCTGCCAAGCATACTCATCATCGGAAGAAACATTGGAAACCAAGCGGAAAGGTACTTGGAAATGTCCCTCGGCATCAACCGTAGTCTTTCCCGCAGCTACGGTCAACTCAGGCTGTTGCCCGCGCACCACCATCCAGCGGCGAGCACGTGTCACAGTGTATTGCACCTCACCTCCGGCCACGGGTGTACCTGTATAATTCAAGGCCGCACCTTCCAACGTCACACTGTCACCCAAGGCATAGGCCACTTCCAATGGCTTCAACTCCACTTCAAACACAGGACGCTTATATTCCTCTACACGGCATGTTGTCGAAGCATCGTCACAGGAAATGTCCACCGTACCCGGCATGCAATTCTCCGGCAACGCAACTTGAGTACTGAACGAACCCATCTCATTGGTCGTCACTGTCAACTCTGCTAACGTATTGTCATTGGCATCCGTTACTTCCAGTTCTATCTTCCGCCCTTCACAGACTTGGAATTTCTCCTTGTCACCGGAAAACGTCAAACCGCTGATTTGTATAGCCTGACCGGGACGATAGACTGCACGGTCTGTATACAGATAAGTGGTATAGTCCACATCATCGGACGTGGAAACACGAGCAGTATAATTATAATCATAACAACGCAAAGTGTCCGTGCGGCCATAATTCGACTTGGCGGCACATAAATAGCAGTCATAACTGTCAACATGGAAGAACACATCGCCACTACGTCCGCTCCGTGCTTTCCCAAGTGACACGTAAACGGGTTTACGGTCACTACGATCTTGCTTCATCCATTCCACTTCGGCTCCTTCCACAGGATGGCCAGTGAGATTGTCAAGCACAAGCACCTGCCAACGTCCGTCGGGCAAACGACGAGCCACGGGACGCAAATAACAATGGTTCAGCTCCAGTTTGCGGGTCTCTTTGCCAGCCTGCATCTCCACCACATAACGCCCCGCACGAGGCAATGGATTCAGAGACAGCACGGTGTCAGCCACTTCATAAGGCACATCTGTCGGGAGTCTGAAGGTCTTCGTCTCCAAGACCTTGCCGGATAGGCTTTCTTTCACTTGCACACGCACTGTCGGCACAGAACGATGCGTCACCCGCAGTTCTAACGGACGACCTTGCAGCAGCATCCCTTTCAAGGAGAACGACAGCTGAGGCGATGTCAGCACGTCCAGCCGCATACGAAAGTAATCGGCAAACTTGTAACGGGGATACTTGGTCAACGCTTCCCGGCAAAGGGCATACTGCACGGAGTCGTTGCTCTCCATGTCGGCCCACTCCTGATAGATGTAAGGAGCCATTGACGCATGGGAAGCCAACAGTTTCTTAATGCTGTCCGTGTAAGCCTCGCGGTTACGCCACAAAGGATTGCCTTCCGGAGAATTGCGTTCATTCAAAAAACGAAGTCGAGCCAACTGCATCATACACGCAGCATCACTACGGTGCAACTTTTGATAACAGTCCACCGCACGGGCATATATGTCAGACATATAATCGAAGTCAACCGAACCCGTACACCGACTGGCCACCTCACGCACGATGAGCGATAACAAGTCGTGCCCATACAAGGCACTCTCCTCGCCCTTCTCGACCAGCACGGCATAATCGCCGACTTCCGAACCAGCCAGCAACGACATGTCTGCCAATGCTTCGGTATAGGCCACGCGGCATGCCTTGTCAAAATCCGTATGTGTCCACTTCGACAAATCGTCCGACAAAGGAGCATCAGCCGTTTCTACATACGGTGCCCGACGTCCCAGTTCGTCATACGCATTGCCCAGCACCATGCGCAACAGCGAACGGCGAACGGGGTTCTTCTCACGTTGTCCCCAAGTATCCAGCCGAGACACATCGACATACGCACTATCGGGACTAATGGCACGGCGTGCCTGCATGCGGGTGAGGTAGGCTTTCAGCATTTGAGAAAAATTACCCTCGCGCTCAGCCCGGACATAAATTTTGTCTACTGCCCGAATGACGGACGCCGGCAACGCATCCTTCTGCAAGCGCTCCACTTCCTTCCATTGCGCCTCATAGCTCTGGGCCATGAAAGGAAGCGACTGGAAGAAAACAGCGAGCAAAGACAGACTTTTTAATAACACTCTTTTCATAAGGCTTTCTATTTTATAAGTTCAACTTCTTTGTCACACAACGAGGCAACCGTTTATTCGTAAACGGACTGATAGCGCAGTCGCTGCATAAAGGCTTGCAAAAGATAATTAAAAGGGCAATACACGCCAAGCATTTTTTGCTAAATTTGCCCGACCAACCATGGCCCTTTCATTTAAGAGGAGCAAAACAAGCCTTAAGGGGCGACGACCAAGCCTTCCTTTCCGTCCGCGCACGGAGTCCTATCCGTCCCCGCCTACCCTCCTTTCCGTGGTCGGGCGGAGTTAAGGGGCTGCCAGGCGGGGCAAGACCGGCATCAAACATCCGACCGCAGACGACGTGGAAAGCGCGGATTATCAGTCTTCTATCCGCTGTTTGAATGAAAGAGCCGTGTCGATCACCAAAATCCATCAAAAAAAGGCATGGCGCTACGCAAAATCATACACATCGACATGGATGCCTTTTACGCTTCCGTGGAGCAACGCGACAATCCCGCGCTGCGCGGCAAACCCATTGCCGTCGGCCGGGGCGAAGAACGGAGCGTTGTAGCCGCCGCCAGCTACGAGGCACGCAAGTTCGGAGTTCGTTCGGCGATGGCTTCCACACGTGCCATGAAACTCTGTCCGGAACTTATCTTCGTACCCGGGCGTATGGACGTATATAAACAGGTGTCCATGCAGATACACGACATCTTCCACGACTACACCGACCTCATCGAACCGCTCTCCATCGACGAAGCATTCCTCGACGTGACAGAAAACAAGCCCGGCATTGAACTGGCCGTTGACATCGCCCGCGAAATCAAACGACGCATCCGCGAAGAACTGCATCTCGTAGCCTCAGCCGGGGTATCTTATAACAAGTTTCTCGCCAAAGTGGCTTCTGACTACCGGAAACCCGACGGCCTGTGTACCATCCACCCGGACCAGGCGCAGGAGTTCATTGACCATCTGCCCGTCGAATCATTTTGGGGAGTGGGTAAAGTGACTGCACGCCGCATGCACGAGCTGTTCATCCACACAGGTAAAGACTTGCGTTCATGCCCGCTCGATGTGCTCATCCACAATTTCGGCAAGGCCGGACAACTCTATTACAATTTTGCACGGGGCATCGACGAGCGCCCCGTGGAAGCAACGCGTATCCGCAAATCCATCGGATGCGAGCATACGCTGGAACGCGACCTTACGGCACGGACCGCGCTCATCATCGAACTTTACCACGTGGCGACCGAGCTTGCCGAACGGCTGAAACGGCACAATTTCCATGGCAGCACGCTGACACTGAAAATCAAGTTTCACGATTTCACCCAAATCACCCGCAGCCTCAGCACGCCCGAAAGCCTCTTTACGCTGCAAGACATTCTCCCGCGAGCGAAACAGTTACTGACCGAAGTGGACTATGAGCACCATGCTATCCGCCTCATTGGCTTGTCAGTATCCAACCCGCATGAGGAGAAGAAAGGCGTATGGAAACAGTTGGAACTGCCCTTCAAGTAAACATCTTCCCATCCGCAATGCACTTCCCGCCAAGCATCATGGGTCGACAAGGAGAAACTCATGCCTCGCCTGCACCCAACGACCCCAAAAGGCATAAAAAAATGCGCCGAAGCCCATCTTCCGATGACTCTGGCGCATTTTTTATCAAGCCAATAGACATACAGCGTGTCTACACAAGTGTCATTCCCAAAATCTATAACGAAAGTTCCACATACTTGATGCGCTGGCGACGCCACGTGTAGGCCACATGTACTTTACCATCCTTGCCTTGGATTACGGCAGGATAGGAATACTGGCTCACAGGACTGTCTTCCAGCGTAATGATATGCTTCCAATGTATTCCATCATCGGAAATGGCTACGCTCAATGGCGTGCGGGCACCTTTCGGCGTTCCGGGGATAGTCTCAAAATTATTATATACCAACACATGACGACCGTCTTTCAAGGTCACGGCATCAAGTCCGGAATTGTTGTTTTCGATGTCGAGCAGAGTTACTTTGCTCCATGTATCACCATTGTCACTGCTCCAGCTCGTAGCCACCTTGGCATTGCGTGTGCGGCAGACTACTTGCAGGCGACCATCTTTGTGCCGCAGGATAGCGGGCTGGATGCAATAGATAGGCTTCGCGCCTTCTCCCTTGATGGCCTCGCCGGCTTCCATGTCGTCCGTATTGGCAGCCCCCTTCTTGCGGAACTGCGTCGGCACGGAGAGCTCTGCCTCCACAGGGCCTACCTTACGCCACGTGTGGCCATTGTCATCAGAGATTTCAAAGTGTATTTTCCAACCGTTGCCCTCGGTACTGCTCGGGCAAATGATGCGCCCGTCCACATACTCAGGCTTGTTCTTCGACGGGCCTAAGAATCCATCGGGCATAGCCTCGGGTTTGCTCCAGCTCTTGCCGCCATCTTTCGAACGAAGAATGTAGGCTTTCCAGTCGGCCACACTCTTACCCACTTTGTAGAACAAAAGAAGTTCCCCTTTCTTACCAGGAATCTGGAGGAGGACCGGATTCCAGCAAGCCTTGCGCTCAGTGGCACTGATGATGCCATCGGCCACCTGTACAGGAGCTTCCCATTCAGTAGCTCCCTTCGGTTTACGGCTTACCCAAATGCAGACATCCGGATTACGTTCTTTCGTGCCGCCAAAATAGGTCGCCACAAGGTCTCCTTTCGGTGTTTCAGCTATGCTGACCGAATGAGCCTGCGGGAATGGAGCGTTGATATAAAGGAACTGCTCTTCGACAATGCCCTGCTTATCCTTGCCCCGTGAAGGGTCGATGTTTACAGTCAGATGATACGTGCCCGGAGCCAGACGCCAGACGGTATTGTCGCCCTCACGGCGCACAAAAGTCACATTAGGCTGATTTAGGGCTTGTTCATCAAGTGTCGGCAGATATACCAACGCCGTCGTGTTGCAGGGAACAGCGATGTCCCAATCAAGGAGCATCAACGTTTTCTTCCAGTTGCTCGTCACTTTGCCATAAGGCGTCATATAGGAAGCATTCACATAATCCAGCTCTTCGATGGAAAAATCAGGGCGCATCAGGATTTCCTTATAACCGGGTTTGCCCGGAGCTATGCCTGCCAGGTCCTTGTAATACCAAGCCAACAGGTCGCCCAGTTGCATCACATGGTTCGCGCTGTTCATCTTCGGACTGGCCTTGTCACCATTCCATAGTTCCCAGATGGTCGTCGCACCCTGTTCTATCATGTAGCCAAAGCTGGGATAAGTCTTCTGATTGTTGATGACGTATGCCACATCACCACGTCCCATACGGGTCAGTTCACGCATAATCCACGAACCGCCGATTAATCCCCAGCTGACGTGTTCCTTCGTTGCATTGATTTTCGCAATGATGTTTTTCTCCACCTCATGCTGGTATTCTGCCGGTATCATGCCAAAGGCCAACGGAAGGACATTCGCCGTCACGGTATTGTTGCCATAGAAGATACTGTCGGGATAGAGCCAATGTCCGGGAGCGGGCGATGTGCCTTTCTTGACCGTCAAATAGGTGTCATTGAATGCCTTCAGCACGCCGGTGGCTTCTGACTCGTATGATTTTGCCTCAGACTCGTGACCAAGCAGACGGGCAAACTTTGCCATGAGATTCAGCGTCTTATAATAGTAAGCCGTCACGATAAGTCCTTTGTCTGTTTGGCGAGCCGGGTCTTGGGCATGAATCAATTCAAGCGATTCGGGCGGCATGCACCAGTCACCAAACTTGAATTTCGTAATAAGATTCTTGTCATTCTTATACTCTTTCTTCATATAAGCCATCCACTTGACAAGCGTCTTATAGCTGTCCTTGATGGGCTGCACATCGCCATATTGCTCATAGAGCATATCACAGATGACGGGAAGGGCTACAGGCCATGTAATGTCATCCGTGTAATAATTATAGTAAGCCGGAGACATATCAGGCAGACTGCCGTCTTCACGCTGGGAATCACATATATCCTTCATCCACTTCGCATACAGTTGGCGGTTGCCAAAGAGGAAACATTCGCTCCATGCCGTCATCGTGCGGTCGCCCAACCATGGCTGACGCTCGTTGCGCTGCGGACAATCGAGAGGCATGCCCTTGTAGTTTGAAGCAATGCCCCACCAAGCATTGTGGAAAATTTGGTTAAACAATGGATTTGAACATTCGAACGTACCTGTGTTCTCCATCTCATCATAAATCAACTCAGCCGTAAAGTCCGACAATTGCGGGTTCTTGTAACCCGTCACCTCGATGTAACGGAAACCGTGTGTCGAGAAGCGTGCCGACCACTCGCGTCCTTGCTCCTTGCCATTACATATATACGTATCGGTGCTCTGCGCGTCACGGAAACCGGCTACATTGAGTTCCTTGCCGTCGGCCGTGAGCAATTCGGAATAGCGCATCCGGATGGTATCTCCGGCAGCTCCCGTACGCACCTTCATACGCACCCAACCTGCCATGTTCTGACCAAAATCCACGATATAACGATTACCATACTGCTTGATGGACACAGCTTTCACCTCGCCCATCACCTTCATATTGGGCGACTGCGCGCCGTGCAGGCTACCATAAGGAAGAGACACCCGCTGGGCAGTCAGCCAATTGCTGTCATCATATCCCACCGTCGTCCATGCACCAAGCTCCTTTCGTGCATCATACTCTTCACCGTCGTATTCGTTGTTGCTACGGATAGGACCGTCGCCCGTGAGTTTCCAATCCTTCTCATTGCTGCTGACCACCTGACGAGTACCGTCATTGTATTCGATAATCAGGTTCAAGCGCATCTTCGGATAGCCAAACTGCACGATTTTATAAGGTTTGTAGTTCTGACGCATGGTGTAGAAACGCCCATTACCCAGCACCACGCCGATGGCATTGTCTGTCGTCAGCATCGAAGTGACGTCAAACGAATTGTAGAGCACAGTGCGCCGATAGTCTGTCGGTGCAGGAGCCATCACCTGATCGCCCACCTGCTTTCCGTTGATAAACAACTCATAAAGTCCCAGTCCGGAGATGTGTACCGTAGCACGCTTGATACCGCCCTTAGCTTTAAACTCCGTACGGAGATAGCGGGCGCTCAGGCGACTGTGGGTCACTTCCTTGTCCCATGCAAAAGGTGCATCCCAACCTATCCAGCGGCCAGACCAATGCGACTCGCCCAGCAGTCCCATTCCCCAGGAAGCCGGTTCGCTCCATTCGGTTTCACCATTGTCCGTGTAGACTTTCACTTTCCAAAAGCAACGCTGGTTGCTCTTCAGTTCCTTGCCCCCATAAGGCACGTAAAGGGACTGGTCGGAATCCACCCGACCGGAGTCCCATAAATCACCTTCACCGGCTGCCAACTTCTCAAGAGAGCTTGCGACCAGAATATGATAGCCGCTCTGCATCACTCCCTGTTCGTCAGACTCAAGCATCCAGCTCAAACGAGGATGTTCGCTCTCTATGCTCAGAGGAGTGACCTGCCCTTCGGTGAGCAGGCGGGTAGTCTTCACACCTGCCTGCAGGCCGAGGGACAGAAGAAATGCAGCCAGAAAGGCTCTGCATCTATCTATTCTCATGCTTTAATCCTTTTTCGGTAATTTAGTCCAGTCTTTCTGGATATAATCCTTGCTGGCATCCACAGCGATAAGCACATGGTCATTGCCTGCACCGTAAGCACCGTCGTAATTGAAATGTTGTACGCCGTTGTCAAACTCACCAACATATTCCAGCGAACCGTCAACCGGGCTATACCACCATACATTCTTCTTCGCACCGCTGATCTTGCTCAGGTCGATGTCCATCGGACGATTCGTGTATGTGTAGACCAACAGGTAATCATTGCCACGAGTCGCAATCGCACGGTCATAACGGAAACCATTCTCACCGGAGATGATGCTCTGGTCGGGCACACGCTCAAAGAACGGGAAAGAAAGCATCAAGTTCTTCAAATGCTTCATTTGATTAAAGCCGGGGTCCTTCAAGGCATCATACCAAGTCTTGGTCGCACCGTAACCGCCATTGTTTGCCACTTTCAGCATCTGCATGATGGAATTATGTCCATAAGTATGTCCGAACGAACCGGCAAACACAGACCAATAGGCATAACGGCGTACATCGGGTGCTTTCCACCACGGCTCACTGGGGTCATGCAGTCCTTGCGGGATTTCCTCATAACTGGGTTCTCCGTCCAGCACCGGCTTGGCAGGAGTCTTTGCCAAAGCAGCCTCCACATAACGCCAGTTGTCTTCGGCCACGGCAGCTTCGGCAGTGTTGTCGCCATCACCGCGAGTCTGGTCGTAACGACGGTGTCCGCTTTGGAACATATTGAAGTCCAGCCACTCGGCATTATGGAACCAATAGATGGAGCTTGTACGTCCGAAGGGATGGAATGTCATCAGGTGATTCTTGTCAATCGACTTGATGGTACGGGCCAATGTGTTCCACACTTCAGGCTTGATGTCGCCCCGGACATCACCACCAATAATCCAAACGATGTTGGGTGAATCCTTGTAACGTTCAGCCAGGAATTTGCCGTAAGCCTCAGCCTCTTTCTCATTCATCAAACCGGCCTTCACCAAGTTGCCCCAGATGCAGACCATGCCGATGTAGATGCCGTTCTGCTCGGCTTTCTTAATGATATAGTCCATGTGGTCCCAATAGCCATAAACACCTTTCTTATTGATGTCCTTGAAATTGAAACCGTCGGGGAAAGAATACTGACCATAGAAGTTGATGGCGGGCACACCGTTCACGGTCTGCACCTGCACCATGTTGAACCCGGCCTCACGGCATTTGGTCAGATAATAGCTGGCCTCATCGCGGTCGAGCTTCTCCGGAAGCAACCAGCCCGTGTCACCCATCCAAAAGAAAGGCGTACCGTTCTCATGCTGCAAATACCGTCCATTTTCAGACACTTGCAACTTACCGTTTTCCCACGGCAAATAAATCTTTTGTTTGTCATCGGCAAACAGACTTCCTGCGACAAGGAGGAAGAGCATTGCTAAGATTGAAATCTTTTTCATTGTCTTTCTATTATTTATTTGGTTATTAATTTATTTTCCTATCAAGACGTATTCTTGTCCCGGCTCAGTCTTCAAATCATAAAGGTAAGTCTTCTTCAATTCCACGGAATTGAGTTTTGCTTCCTTGCTGATGATGGGTTCTGCCACTTGGTCAATGACATAGAACGGGTTGCTGTTCTCTCCACGGGCTTTCACCAGACCTTTGCCTGAAAGACGGTTGAGCGAACGCAGCCGGCAATTGCCACCCAAACGTGACTTCACGACCAGACGGCTCACCTTGCCATCTTTCCAAGTGATGTCAAGTTCAAATCCGCCACGGGCCACCAATCCTTTCACTTCACCGTCTTTCCATACAGAGGGCAGCGCCGGAAGCAGGTAGATAAAGCCGTCGTAGCTTTGCATCAACATTTCGGCAATGCCGGCAGTACAGCCGAAGTTACCGTCTATCTGGAAAGGCGGATGAGCGTCAAAGAGGTTCGGATAAGTTCCGCCTTTTTTCTTTTCATTGCGCACCAAAGTCAGTTGGTCGGTAATCAACTTGTAAGCATGGTCGCCGTCAAGCAAACGAGCCCACAGACATACCTTCCAACCCATGCTCCAACCAGTCGAGGGGTCGCCACGATGTATCAGCGAAGTGCGAGCCGCATCAAAAAGTTCCGGCGTACGATAAGGAGAAATCTGGTTGCTGGGGAAAAGCCCGTAGAGGTGCGACACATGGCGATGCTGGTCCTCCGGATTATCCCAGTCATACATCCATTCCTGTAATTGTCCCCAGCGCCCCACTTGCATCGGTGCAAGCTCGTTCAGGCGGTCTTTCAAATGAGCCGCGTATTCCGCATCCTCACCTAAAATCTCGGCAGAGCGAATGACTGCATGCCATAAGTCGAAGACCAGTTGGTTGTCCATCGTGCAACCTGCAGCCGTCGATGCCTTGTTCTGACTTCCGGCATGCGTATTTTCCGGCGAATTGCTCGGACACATCACCAGCCAACCGTGTGCGGGGTCTTTCACCATCACATTGTCAAAAAACAAAGCAGAACCTTTCAGGATGGGATAAGCCTTGCGCAGGAACTCTGCATCTCCGGTGTAGAGATAATGTTGCCACAAGTGCTGGCTCAGCCATGCACCTCCTGAAGCCCACATGCCGGAAGGAGCATTGTCGATGGCACCGGTGACACGCCAGATGTCCGTGTTATGATGGAGCACCCATCCGTCAACGCCATACATCACTTGCGCACTTTCCTTTCCGGTCTCGCTCACTTCCCGAATCAGACGGAAAAGCGGTTCGTTCAACTCAGTTAGATTGGTCACTTCAGCGGGCCAATAGTTCATCTCCAGATTGATGTTGCAAGTATATTTGCAGTCCCACGAAGGAAATAACTTGTCGTTCCAAATGCCTTGCAAATTGGCAGCTTGCCCACCGGGTTGCGACGAACAGATAAGCAGGTAACGGCCAAACTTAAAATAGGTGGCCACCAGGAATGCGTCATTGGTCTCCTTGAACTTCTCGACCCGTATATCCGTCGGCACATCGGCATACCGGTCTTCACCCAAATCCAGCGTCGTGCGGTTCTGATATTGCTCGTAGAATTTCACATGCCTGTCTTTCGCCTCTGCATAATCCTTGTTGATGGCCTTGGCCAGATAGTCTTTGGCACGACCGATGTAATCGCCCGTGATGTCTTTGTAATTGTTGAAATTTGTTCCGATGGAGGTATAGATGATAGCCTCATCAGCATTTTCCACGGTGAGCACCCCGTCGCGATTGGTCACTACGCCACCTTTCGCTTTCACCGTCGTGCGTCCCTGGAATTGCACTTTGCCTTTCAAGCCTTCATGCAGGGAAGAGACGCCTTCCAGTGTGATGTCATTCCCCTCCGAAGTGATGATGACGTCCTGATGCGGGCTGGTCATCGTCGCATTAAATGTGATTTTCCCCGGCTGGCTGGCAGTCACGCGTGTGATGACCACCTGGTCGGGAAAGGATGTAAATGTCTCACGCAGATAACGGACACCATCCACTTCATAGCGTACCACGGCACGTGCCGAGTCAAGGCTCAACTCCCGGTAATAGTTCGTATAACGCGTATGCCCCGGAAAGTTCAGGCGCAAATCGCCGAACGTCTGATACGGCATGCCCTGATTAGTCTTTGCCTTCACATGCGTTGTACACAAGTCCTGAGCCTCCTTATACTTGCCGGCAAACACCAATTCACGTATTTTAGGAAGCCATTCTTTCGCTTCCGGACTCGGATTATTATTGGGACGTCCAGCCCAAATGGTCTCCTCGTTCAACTGGATTTGCTCTGCGCCCGGATTGCCATAAAGCATTGCTCCCAGCCGTCCATTGCCCAAGGGCAAGGCTTCCGTCCAGACGTGTGCCGGCTGGTCATACCACAGCTTGTACTCCTGTGCCCGCACGGCTGCCGGAGAGAGCATACATGCCAGAAGGCCAGTCATAAAAAGTTTCTTCATCATAGTATTCGTGTTTTTAGGATTTGTCATTCGTTTCATTCCGCAAGGCAGGGAAACATGTGCTTTTAAATGCCATCAAACCTACCCCTTAAGGGCAGGCACGGACGGATACCTTTCCGCTCTCGAGCGGCCTCCTTTCCGTCCACGGGCGGAAAGGAGGCCGGACTCGACATCCCTTACTGCCCCTCCAGACAGGAGAGCGAGATGTCAAGTCCGGCAATCTCATCATTTCTTTTTAGCAGCTTTCTGGGCAGCCTTTTCTGCATTGCGCTTATTCACATAGTCTTTGAACAACTGTTTCCAGTTGCGCCCGTTGCTGTTGAGATATTGCTCGCATTTGGTCTTGTAGACCTCAAACACTTGCGAAATGGCTTTCATGCTCTTGCATTCCAAAGCCTCTTCACGAGCTTGTTTCAAATAGCCTTCAAGCACTTGGGCCTCTTGGTCGGTCAAGTCGGGCACGATGGCATAGTAACCTTTCATCGTGAAAGCCACTTTGCCCACCGTGTATTCGTCAAACACTTTTTCTACCTGTTCGGGAGTGAGCACACGGTTCAAGTCTTTCACCAGACGGGCATGTACAGATGCCGGGATACTCTTGTCTGCCATCATCTCGCGCTCCACTTTGCTGAGCGTGCGGCCTGTAGCCTTATCCTTCTCAGGAATGATGGTGTAAGGATGGGTGTTGTGCCAGTCGCGCACGGCCCGGCGATGGTTATAGACAGCCGTCGTGGCAAAGCTGGCTGCTTTCTCGTCAGTCAGATTAAGAGCCGCAATAATCTCGCGCGATTTCTTCAACACGGATTCGTCAGCAGCAGCGGCACGCACGGCCTGCTTACCGAAATATTTGCCCAAATCGTTGACCGAACGGATGGCATTCTCCGGCATGTTTTCACCCTTCTTGCCAAAGCTGTACATGTTTTCAAACGGTTCGACGGTCACTTTGCTTTCATCCAGTTTGCTCTTGTCGAGCTGGAAAGCGTCCGCAAAGAATGCATAGACAGCGTTGCGCTTGTTCGGACCGAAATCATGGCCCTCCTTCGGCAGATGCACATTCGTCACCTTGTCAGCCGCGCCATAAAATCCATAGACCTTTTGCAAATAAGGATATTCCAGTTTGGGAACACTGGCCGTCCAGTCCTTTCCGTCAGACACGACACACATCGGCTTGGGAGCAAACAAGGCTGCAAGTTCGGCGTTGCATGTCCCCCCTCCGGCCAACGTCACAGGCATACCGCTCTCACAAGGACAGCCTCCGTCAAAGTGTGAAGACAGGCTCACCACAGGACAGGCAGCCGTGTAACGATCGTCAAGCACGGAAAGAAGCACGGTCTGAGTGCCTCCGCCCGAACCGCCGTTCACACCCACGCGGGTGGTGTCGACATCCTTGCGGGTAATCATGAAATCGAGGATGGAAATGCCGTTCATGGCCTGAATGATGTGCGAAATGCTTGATTGATGTCCCGCAGCAGTGACTTGCAGTTCGGATTCACCCCAACCGAAAAGGTCGTAATCCACACAGATGGCCCCCATACGTGCAAGTGTTGCCATACGTTGTTGCTGGTCTTCCCGATAACGTCCATTGCCAAAATGACCGTTCGGACAAATAATCAAGGCATGTTTGCCTTTCCCCTTCGGCGTGTAGATAGAACCGCATACATACAGCCCCGGAAGTGTCTCCAATGCAAAGTTCTGCACCGTGTAACCGTCATACTTACGTACTTTTGACAGAATCGGTGCTGCTCCCGTGCGCATATCCAGATATTTGTCTATCTGGAGACGTTCGCGCACTTCTTTCTTCAAGACGTCCTTGCGCTTTTCAAAGCTGGCCTTGTCGTTATACAGGGTGCACAAGTAATTCAACAGTTTTTCTCCATCGGCGTCCGTGCGACGAGGATACTCATACTTTTTCAGTTTATAGAGCGTCGCGTTCTGCTTCACGAATTTATAATCAAAAGGAGCAAGCACGTTTGTCAACGACTCTTCCACCGAATAGGGGCGAATACGGAAATCTGCATAAGGAAGCTTCTTCCCCACCGTATCAATATCGTAAGCCAAACGTACATTGAAACGAGTGGAAATCTCTTGCAAGACCTCCCCCAACGGACGGGTGAACTGTCCTTCAAATGTGTTTTGTGCCTGAGCCGATGCCAGCGCAGCACATGCAAGTAAAGCAAAAGTCAGTTGTTTTTTCATTGTTTTTGTTTTTCATATAGTTAAGTAAGCCAATCCGGACAATGGTTACAGAGCTTTGGTAAACGTATGCGTACCACTCTTCACTTCCCGTGCGGATTCATCACCGGGAAGATATATCTCAGCCGTGCAATTCACAGGAATGGAAACTTTAAGTTCAAACGAACCGTCCTTGTGAGACCATTCGACACAAACCCTCCCGTAAAGTGTTTCATAAATGCCTTTCACATGGTTTAAGTCACCTACGGCCTGCGGACGGATAACCATGTGCTGATAGCCCTTTCCTTCCTTGTCATGCGTCAGTCCAACCAAGGATTTGTAGAACCATTCTTCGATCTGTCCCATCATAAAATGATTCCAAGAAGAGCCTTGACGCGGGTCCCACTGTTCTGTTAATGTCGTAGCACCAAACTTTAACTGGAAACCATATCCCGGTGCTTCCTCATGATTGTGCATGTCATACATCAACTCATTGAGACCATTGTCAGCCAATACCTGGAAGAGATAACGATTGCCCACGTCGCCTGTCGTGAGACGTGTGCCGTGAGCTTTGATGTCTTTCACCAGATTGTCAAGCACAGCCTGACGCCGGTCGGCCGGAACCAAATCCATGTAAATGGCAAGCGCGTTGGCACATTGGCTACCCGTGTCATACTGATTGGTATCCTCATGGAAGAAACGTTCATTGAAAGCCTGTTTCACATCTTCAGCCAAGGCGGCATAGCGTTCAGCATCATAGTTGTTGCCAACCAGCTTGGCTGCCTCGACAAGTTTGCAAAGGTCCAAGTAATAGTGTGCCGTGGCTACAATGGCCACCGACGTGTTACGTGAAAATCCGGCCCGATGTATGCCATCATAATCATACCAGTCGCCCAAACCGAAATCAACAATATGATTTTCGGCTCTTGACGTCAAGTAGTCCACATAACGCCGCATGTTGGGATAATATTCACGTATCAAGGAATCATCACCATAGGTTTCATAATACATGAATGGGAATAGAATCAATGTGCTTGCCCATTCCGGCGATTCTGCAAAGGGGGCCATGCCGGGCCCTTCAAAGATGACATAACAGGGCGCTATGCTCGGAATCATGCCATCCGGGCGCTGAGCGTCCGCCACGTCACGAATGACTTTCTTTCCAAAAGTCGTCAGGTCATAATTGTAAAGCAGTCCCGGACCATTCAGGTGAACCTCCTCCAGCCAACCTAACTTCTCCCGATGAGGACAGTCCGTAAACACGCCTTGCATGTTGCTGCGCACGGCACGGTCAATCAAGTAGTGCGCTTGCGTGAAAATCGGGTTTGAGCACTCAAATGTACCGACAGCCGGAGCGGAGTTATATGTAAAGCATGACTGCAACTTTTGAATCACAGGCAGCTTATCCGGATTCTTTTCTCCTTTCAACACAGCTCCTTCCACCTGAATATAGCGAAAACCATAATACGTGAAACGAGGATGCCAAGTTTCCACACCATCTCCTTTCAATGTGTACGTGTAGTAATATTGACGGCCTGTCTGGCGTTGGTTGACTGCATTTTCATCAGTCAAGGCTTCACCGACCAGTATTGTCACCTTCTGTCCTCGTTTGCCTTTCAGGGTAATTTCAGGGAAACCAGCCAAATTCTGCCCCATATCGAACAGGATGGCAGAGGGGTCTACGGTGCGTTTAGTCGACTTACATGCTCCAGCCACCTCTTCATCCGTCAGTTTATGTACCTTCTTTATATCATAACGCTCCATGATTTTCACAGGAGGTGCTTGCTGCGGACGCAACTGTCCTTTCGGGCCTTCCTGCAACACCACCGGTCTCCATCCGCTATCATTGAAACCCGGCATATCCCAGCCTTCCTGCTCCAGGCGAGCGTCATAGTCTTCACCGCCATACATTGTATTGAACGTGACAGGGCTTAAATCATATTTCCAATCAGCATCTGACTTGATAATGTCACTCGTCCCATCCGAATAGTTGATAACCAGCTGAAGCAGCAATGTCGGAGCTCCAAATGCCACCTGCAACTTGCGGTAGCGTCCACCGCCCATCACATTATAGAAACCATTTCCCAGCATGACTCCGACTGCATTCTCTCCCTTTTTCAAGAATTCAGTCACATCATAGGTGTTGTAATAGACAGTCTTGTCATAATCGCTAATAAGCGGGGCGAACTCTGCATCACCCACCTTCCGACCATTCAGCGTCAATTCATAATGTCCCAGGCCACAGACATAGACCGTGGCATCCGCTATCTGTTTTTGAGCTGTAAAGTCCTTGCGAAGGCAGATGCTGCGCCATGCCAAGGAATCAACTGCATCCCATTGCGCTCTGGCATTTTTCAAACGCAAACCTTCATAAATGCGCCCTTCCGGAAAATGTGCATCTTTGTTCGTTATCGCACCTATCCACTTTGCATCAAAGAAGGTTGCTTCAGGAGCCAGACGGAACTCTGCCTCACGGCTCCAAGCCGAAGGTTTTTCCTCTTCGTCCCATACGCGGACACGCCAATAGTAACGCGCCATCGGGCTCAACGGTTTACCTCCATACTGCACATGTTGACTCTGTGTGGATGCCACCTTGCCACTCTCCCACACCATCTGTTTCTTGCCATCGAGTGCCTGCGTATATACTTCTATGGAATAAGCAGACTGCATTGCACCCTCCTCACTGGCCATTTGCCAGCCAAAATGAGGTATCCGTTCAGCCAAAGCCAACGGTTTATCGGACATCTCACAGGTGAGACGAGTAACATCAATGGCTTGCAACGAAACCGTTGCAAGCCATGAGAGTATTCCTCCAAATAGAATCCTATTTATTTTCATCAATGTCTCATTTTATAATTAAAACACATCGAGTCACACATTCAGAGCACATCCGGACACACCAAACGCGTCAAGGAGTCTGCATGTCCCACTTCCTTGCCATCAACCAAGACACGCAATCCTTTCCCTAAATGATAGCGACTGCCATCCTTGTCCCACACGATGGTCAAGTTGTGGCCATGATAAGACACATTGTCCAAACAGAACCAGTCCCATTTGCCTTCAGGGATTAACGGATTTATTTCAAGGGTACGGTCTGCACGCGGACGCAGTCCCACAATGCCTGTAATCATCAAGTCATTGAAGGTCGAATGGTTGTAATAGCGGCTACGCTCACGGTCGCCCATCAGCCATTGGCCGTTCACTTCGTCCAGGTATTCGCCGATATAAGGACGTCCACGACGATATTGCGACTCCACATACAGCTCCATCTGGCGGAAGAAGACACTGTCCGTCACCACCGGTGTATCCGTGCTATTCAGGTAGTTGGCCAATCCTGTCAACGTCTGAGAGGTGGCAAAAGGCCACACGGCGCCGTCCCACTCGCAGCGTCCGACTCCATGAGTACGGAACTCCGGATGACGCCGTTCTGCCGTAGTCAGTCCGAATGGAGCAGAGAAGCCTTGTTCGTCTGTCAATTGCAACCAAGCGACTTCATACTTCTTCTGATTATTGTTCGGCAAATTGAAATACCAAGGAATGTAACCTATAGCCTCCCGCACATTGGCCAAAGAATCGGGACGGCGGGTTTCGAAGAACTGCTGCTTCTCATTCCAAAGTCGAGTCTCAACCAGCAGTTTCAGCGTATCGGCCTTGGCTGCATAAAGCTTGGAAGCTGCCTCATCGCCTTTCATGGCCGCCATCTTCGAGAGTGCCACTGCATTTCCATACATATAGCTGTTGATCGTGGGACGCGCATATTGTTTCTTACGTCCTCCGCTGATGCTTTCTTCCATGCCATCCTGCACATCACCCTGCCAATAAAGACCGTTCGGCAGACGGTTCGTGCTTTCCCAGCGTTTGTACTCCGCATCCAGATCTTTGTAGAGGTCGAGCATATAGTCTTGGTCGAGATCTACCAGATAACGGTCGTAAACGGCTGAAGGATTCCATGAACTGAACTTATTCATTTTCTTCATGGCACCTCCTTCGTTGCCACGATACCATGTATGCAGAATCTGGTCCAGATACTGCGGGTCGCGCAACCAACGGCTCTCCCGGATATGATGCCCGACAGCACAAGCGATGAGATTGTACTTGTCGGCATAGGAACGCTGTACGAGGAACTCAGTCATGCCATAACCTGCAGGAGTGTTCTTGATGTGTTTGCGCAATGTCCACCAACGGTAATAGAACATCTCTTCAAAATTAGACTGAGGGCATTCAAACAAGGGAATGTTCGCACGCATCCACTCAGCCGCCTGGGCATTGGAAATCGCTTGCACGATATTTTCATCCTCCATCTCATTGAAGTAGTCCACGTAGTGCTTGAAGTTGTCGAATTTCAACAAAGCAGCATGCCCGTCTACATCATTAGACACCGTTTTCACATTGGCTATGCGGAAAGTAGCCTGCGGCTCTTCTGCTCCCGGATTGGGCATATCTTCATACTGGTCCGCCCACGTGTCGGGTGTCGGGAATTGCGTGCGTGAGCCTGTACGGAACTTGATACGCTCGATGCTGTGTACAGGTGCATAAAACATGCGGGTCACTTTCTTTTCACCATTGTTCAGCGTAAGGACAGAGCTGCGGTTTTCCACCGAGAGGTCCATCTGGATATGATACACCTTACCCGGCTCATAGTTGCAGACCGTCCCGTAACGGGCGCCGCCTTTCGAACGCATGATGCCTTCCTTGGTCAGGTCAATGCGGGCGCAAGCCACGCCATTCTCATCCAGGAATTCGATTTCAAATTCGCCCCGGTCGTTCTGGTCAGCCATCAGGTCAAAGGACACCGTCAGGTTCTTTGTGGCAGGAATCTTGCGCTCCACCATGGCCGAAGCAAACGGGTCTTTGTCACTCAACGTAAGCCACGTCTTCCCGGCCTTTTCCTCAAGAGTCACAGGAGCCCACACATACGTGTTCAGGTTCCACATGTCGAGGTCTGCCAAGTGCTTGTAGTCAGCAAAATCCTCATCTGCATGCGTCACAGCCTGCGTCTGCACAGGAACCGGGATATGGGTAATCCACATATCCTCCTTGCCGACACTGTAGCTCACCCACAAGTCACCATCGGGAGGTGTGCCGTTGCCTTCCTGGATGCCGCGTGCATACTGAGGCCCGAAGGATTTATAGTTACCGGCATAACGCATTGCCGGCACGTCGCCATAAACCAGGTTCAAAGTCGTATATTCCAGTCCGTCCGCACTGAGCGAGATAGCCAGCGGCCAGCGATATTCGGCCGGGTTGTAGATTGTCGCATACGTGCCGTCGCTCAGGCGTTGTCCCCAGATTTTTGCATTGCTGTTCACGAAACCCTTCGCACGAAGGACAGGCTGCGACCATGTGTTGCCGCCGTCGGCACTCACCGAAGTCAACGCATGTTTCCACAATGCTGCAATCTTGCCGTCGGGCAAGGTGTACCAGTTGAACGCCTTATAGGCTTTGTTGAGAGGGATAAGCGGGTCGTTGCGATCAGCTTCTTCCACCCACTGCATACGGTAGAGCGGGTTGGCCAGAATCTCCTCGCAGGCCTTCCGGAACTCTTTGTCTTTGGCCTTTGTATAAAACGGATAGGCAGCCTTGTATTTGCCACCCTTCTCCGGATTGAAATCATGATTGAGATAGATGAAATAGATAGGGCCAAACGTGCCGTCTGCCTTTATCTCACGCACGACACGCCCGATGCCGTTGCCGTCATTCGGATCATCCTCTTTCTTATGAAGGCAGATGCCATAGTTGCCCATCGCGATGAGCTTGCCCGACTTGGACACATAGAAACCCACACGCTGGTGCATGATGGCTTTTTCGCCTTTCTTGGCCACGTATGGCAAGTCCGGCTTCTTGAACCCTTCGGGCACTTCATATTCGGGGAACAGCACTTCGGGGTCTGACCACGTGTAGCCGTCAGACGACGTCTGGAGGAAAGTCACCGAAGGCGGCACATGCTCGTCGACAGGATCGGAAAGATAGTGCATGTAGAAGCGGCCGTTCCAATAGGCCAGCATCGGCTGGTGGTTATACGTCCATCCATTGCCATTCGAAGGCGAAGGATGTTCGCGGTTGGCACGCATGGTCTGGATGTTGTGTACGCCGACCACAGGCGAAAGTTGTCCGTCGTGCTCGTTGGGATTGGACAGCTCAGTGCCTGTGTAGTGTATCAGTTCCTGGGCTGAAAGGCTGCCTGCCGAAAGCAAAGCCGCCGCAAAAGTCATTACAAGTTTAGTTGAATGCTTCATAAAACGTATCTTGATTATTTTTTATTGTTCCTGTTGATTGCCGGTGGCCTGTCCCGCCTGTTCCAACAAGCTCTCCACGACAGTCTCCGGAGCACGGAAGATGGTGCCGTGCTTGTGCCCGGACGGGATAGAAATGCTGTCTGTCATCGACGTGAACGAAGCAAAGTCACGGGTCTTCACAGCACCATAGATATGGTTCTGGTAGTCATCGAAATAGATGAAATAGTCGTCGCCGAGCTTGACGGTCGAAGGTCCTTCCACCAGGAAGCCGGTAAAAGGTTCGGACGGTTCAGTGTAAGGCCCTTCCGGATCTTGGGCAAAAGCCACCTTGAGGTTCCGGTTGGGACGTGTGTTGTCTTTGAGCACCATCACATAGTCTTTCTCTCCACGCTTCACCAAGGTGGCATCTATGCAGCTGAAGCCCGGGTCAAGGAGCAGCTTCGGAGCTGAAAAAGTTTCAAAATCGGTGGTCGTCACATAATAGAGACGGTGATTGTTGTTGACATCCTCCTGCCCCACCGTAAAATTGCTGTCGGGCACACACGAAGAATAGATCACCATGTAGCGGTCGCGGATGTCGTCATAGAACCACTCGGGCGCCCACACATTTACCGTAGACTTCACAGAGTCCATCGCCGGGATGCGACGCTGCGTGCTCCAATGCACCAAATCTTTCGAACGGGCATAGCCAAACCCTGTATTGCCGCGCCAGGAAATGGTCCACACCAGGTGGAACGTCGAGTCCGGAGTGACAATCATGGAAGGGTCGCGCAAGATGCTGTCGCCGATTTCCGGCTGCAACCACGTGCCGCCCACGCTGTCCCAATGAAGACCGTCGCGGCTGTACAAAAAGCGCAGGCCTTCCGTCGCAGGCTCGTGAAAAGAAGTGAACATGTAAAAATCTTGCTGAGGAGTTCCTGTCTGAGGTTGGCTGCACGCGCCCATGGCTAACGTCAGGGCAAGCACTGCGCCGACTTTGGTCAGTGTTTTCATATTTAGATATTGCTTTTTAAGTTTATACATCGGTTACAAATACAAAGATACACTTTCCCGACATTTCACCCAAACAAACAGGCACATATCACACATTTCTTCAGGAAAATGAATACAAATGTAGAGACTGTTTCTTTCTAATAAGGTTTAAAAGTCCTCCTGCCTTTTAAGGTTCTTTTTATATGCAGACCATTCACAGGCAGACTCTGAATCCTGCAAACAAGCGTCATAAATCGAAATTATTTAACGGATTCGGCACTCTCCGACGCACCTTTAAGAGTGGCCGACAGCCGGAACTAAGGTAAGGTCGGCTGCCCTCCTTTCCGTCCTCGGCCGCACTCCTTTCGGCATCCGGCTACCCTTAAGGGGCAGGAAATGTAACATGTAAGCACTGAAAACCAACTTATTATCCACAGTGTTCACACATCGGGAATACCTCGTGTCCAAGTTAAGAAACAACTTGACACAGCATACCATCCGGGAGGGGATGCTTCCCCCTCTCCCCGCCCCCATCATCCTCGCCGGCAACCTTATTCCGCCAACAGGGCGACGCGACGCAATTCGCTTTCAAAGTTGGGCGTGAACACGCCTTTCCCCAGCTGTTGCCTTATTTCATCCGGTGTCCAAAAACGTCCTCCGTCAAGCTCGTCGCTCGGACAGACAGGACCGTCCCATGTCGTGCGGAACGTATAGACCAGTTCCCGTTCACGCGCCGACTCAAATACGTAGGTGTCCAACGGTTCGGGCACGAAGCCTTCCAAGCCCAATTCCTCGCGGGCCTCGCGGCGCAAAGCCATGTCCACGCTCTCGCCCAAATCCACATGCCCTCCGACAGCCGTGTCCCACCGTCCGGGCTGTATATCCTTCCACAGAGGACGGCGTTGAAGATACAGGTCACCCTGCGAATTGAACACATGCAGATGGACCACAGGATGCAGTAACCGGCTTCCGCCATGACACTCACCGCGCGTGGCGGCTCCCAGGATATTTCCCTGCTCGTCCACGACAGGAAACATTTCTTCGCTATTATCGCATTTCATATTCATTCGTTTTGGAGTGCAAAGATAGGGAATTCAGACGGATGTTATAACAGCCCTCTCTCAGAAGTCAAACCGGCATCCGAGAAAGTCCGACATCACACCGTTTCCATGCGTGCGTGAGACTTTGTGCGACTTTGAGGGCCTTTTGCAAACTTCATGGGAAAAATCATTCTATGAAATCTTGGACACCATATAAACCAGAAGCACCATTCTCATCCCAATTTGCACGGCGGGGAAAGAGCGATGTTCGCGCGGGATTTTGTACCTTTGCGCCTGTAATGAAAAAAATGAGCAAATATGATTGACCCAAGACATATCCGCATCGAAGACTATGACTACCCGCTCCCCGATGAGCGCATCGCCAAGTTCCCGCTGGCCGTGCGCGATGCATCGAAACTCCTCGTCTACCGCCACGGCCAAGTGAGCGAAGACCGCTTCACGTCGCTCCCTGACTATATCCCTGAAGGGAGCCTCATGGTGTTCAACAACACGAAGGTCATCCAGGCCCGACTGCACTTCCGCAAGGACACGGGAGCACTCATCGAGGTGTTCTGCCTCGAGCCGCTCGACCCGTCGGACTATGCGCTGGCCTTCCAGCAGACAGGCCGCTGCGCATGGCTCTGCATGGTGGGCAACCTGAAGAAGTGGAAGGAGGGGACGCTCGTGCGCGATGTCACCGTGCGCGGCATCCCGACGCGGCTGACGGCCACCCGCGGGGAAGCACGGGGGACGAGCCACCGGGTGGACTTCACGTGGGACAATGAGTCACTGACCTTCGCCGACGTGCTTGAGGCCGTGGGCGAACTGCCCATCCCTCCCTACCTGAACCGCCCGACGGAGGAGCGCGACAAGGAGACCTACCAGACGGTCTACTCGAAGGTGAAAGGCTCCGTGGCCGCACCTACGGCCGGACTGCACTTCACCGAACGGGTGCTCACGTCCCTGAGACAGCGGGGCGTCGACCTCGAAGAGCTGACGCTGCACGTCGGTGCGGGCACGTTCCGGCCGGTGAAGAGCGAAGAGATAGCCGGCCATGAGATGCACACGGAATACATCTCGGTCAGCCGCACGACGATAGACAAACTCCTGGCCCATGGTTGCCGGGTGACGGCTGTCGGGACGACCTCGGTGCGTACGCTCGAAAGCCTATATTATATAGGTGTGCATATCCATCAGAACCCTGACGCCTCGGAAGAGGAGCTGCACGTCGGCCAGTGGGAACCCTACGACACCCACTCCCCGCTCTCGACGGAAGAGTCACTCCAATGCATCCGCACCTACATGGAGCGTCATTCGCTCGATGCCCTCCACACGAGCACGCAAATCATCATCGCCCCCGGCTACCGATACCGCCTCGTCGAGCGCATGGTGACGAACTTCCACCAGCCGAAGAGCACACTGCTGCTTCTCGTGTCGGCCTTCGTGGGAGACGACCATTGGCACGACATCTACTCGTTCGCCCTCTCCCACGGCTTCCGCTTCCTGAGCTACGGTGACAGTTCGCTACTTATTCCGTGACGTAGGCGAAAAAATCTCCCCGTCGGGGCGATTTTATGTCGCTAAACATAGTTTTTAGTGACACATTGTTCAAATGTTATGCTTACCTTTGGGGACAAACATTTGAACACCTATGACAATAACACTACCCAACACACTGCCTGACTATCCCTCCTTCGTGGAGGGAATACGCCGGGCTCCGGACAGAGGCTACCGCCTTACCCCCGCCCAGACAGCCACGGCCCTGAAAAACGCCCTGCGCTATATCCCCGAAGAGTTGCACGAACAGCTTGCGCCCGAGTTCATGGACGAGCTCCTGACACGAGGCAAAATCTATGGATACCGTTTCCGCCCCCAAGGCGACCTTAAGGCCAAACCCATCGACGAATACAAGGGACGGTGCATCGAAGGGAAAGCCTTCCAGGTGATGATTGACAACAACCTGAGCTTCGACATCGCCCTCTATCCATACGAACTTGTCACCTATGGCGAGACAGGACAGGTCTGCCAGAACTGGATGCAATACCGCCTCATCAAGCAATACCTCGAAGAGCTGACCGAGGACGAGACGCTCGTCGTCGAGAGCGGACACCCGCTCGGGCTCTTCAAGTCACGGCCTGACGCGCCGCGTGTCATCATCACCAATTCGATGATGGTGGGCCTGTTTGACAACCAGAAAGACTGGGAAATCGCAGCCCAGATGGGCGTGGCCAACTATGGCCAGATGACAGCCGGAGGCTGGATGTACATCGGTCCTCAGGGCATCGTGCACGGGACGTTCAACACGCTGCTCAATGCCGGACGCATGAAGCTGGGTATCCCGCAAGACGGCAATCTCAACGGCCATCTCTTCGTCTCCTCCGGTCTCGGAGGCATGAGCGGGGCCCAGCCGAAAGCTGCGGTCATCGCCGGAGCGACAGCCATCATCGCCGAAGTGGACTCCTCACGCATCGAGACCCGCTACCAGCAAGGGTGGGTCGAGCATGTGACCGACGAACTGCCCAAAGCCTTCAGCCTCGCCGCACAAGCGATGCTCGACCGCCGTCCCTGCTCCATCGCCTACCATGGCAACATCATCGACCTGCTCCAGTATGCCGTCGACCACCGCATCCACATCGAACTTCTCAGCGACCAGACCTCCTGCCACGCAGTGTATGAAGGAGGCTATTGTCCGGCCGGCATATCCTTCGAAGAGCGCACCCGTCTCCTCAAGGAGGACCGCCCGCGTTTCGAAGAGCTTGTCAACGAATCGCTCCGTCGCCACTATGGCCTCATCAAGGAGCTTGTCGCCCGCGGCACCTACTTCTTCGACTACGGCAATTCCTTCATGAAAGCCATCTACGACGCCGGTGTGAAGGAAATATCGAAAAACGGCATTGACGAGAAAGATGGCTTCATCTGGCCTTCCTATGTGGAAGACATCATGGGCCCGCAACTCTTTGACTACGGCTACGGCCCCTTCCGGTGGGTGTGCCTGAGCGGCAAACGGGAAGACCTCATCAAGACAGACCATGCAGCCATGGAGTGCATTCCCAAAGAGCGCCGCGGACAGGACATGGACAACTGGATATGGATACGCGATGCTGAGAAAAACAACCTCGTCGTCGGCACGCAAGCCCGCATCCTCTATCAGGACGCTGTGGGACGTATGAACATCGCCCTGCGATTCAATGAAATGGTGCGCCGTGGCGAAGTAGGGCCCATCATGCTCGGACGAGACCATCACGACGTAAGCGGCACGGACTCTCCCTTCCGCGAGACTTCGAACATCAAGGACGGCAGCAACGTGATGGCCGACATGGCCGTACAATGCTTCGCCGGCAACTGTGCCCGCGGCATGAGCCTCGTGGCCCTGCACAACGGCGGCGGCGTAGGCATCGGCAAAGCCATCAACGGCGGCTTCGGCATGGTCTGCGACGGAAGCGAACGTGTCGACCGTATCCTCCGTTCCGCAATGCTGTGGGACGTCATGGGCGGCGTAGCCCGCAGGTCATGGGCCCGCAATGAGCATGCCATGGAAACCTCTGCCGAATTCAACCGTACCCATGCCGACGGCTATCACATCACCATGCCCCACATCGCCAGCGATGAACTCATCGAAAAAGTACTGAAAGAAAAACTCCAATAATCCTTACCTTACACATAATACCTAATTACCATGAACTGGACAAAAATAATGGAATGCGTGCCTAACTTCAGCGAAGGACGCGACCTCGAAAAGATAGACAAAATTGTAACTCCTTTCCGTGCCAAAGCCGGCGTGAAACTATTGGATTACAGCAATGATGAAGACCACAACCGCCTCGTGGTGACCGTAGTGGGCGAACCTGACGCACTGAAGGAAGCCGTCATCGAAGCCATCGGAGTGGCTGTGAAACTCATCGACCTGAACCATCATCAGGGACAACACCCCCGCATGGGAGCCGTCGATGTCGTGCCCTTCATCCCCATCAAGGGTTGCACGATGGACGATGCCATAGCCCTGTCAAAGGAAGTCGGTGCCCGCGTGGCCGAAACCTACGGATTGCCGGTGTTCCTCTATGAGAAATCCGCAAGCGCTCCCTATCGGGAAAACCTCGCAGCCATCCGCAAGGGTGAATTCGAAGGCATGGCCGAGAAAATCCATCAGCCGGAGTGGCATCCCGACTTCGGCCCGGCCGAGCGTCACCCGACAGCCGGCACAGTGGCCATCGGCGCCCGCATGCCCCTTGTCGCCTACAACATCAACCTGGACACACCTAACTTGGAAATAGCCCACGGCATCGCCAAGAAAGTGCGTTTCATCGGCGGTGGCCTGCGCTTCTGCAAAGCCATGGGTGTAGAACTGAAAGAGCGCGGCATCACGCAAGTCTCCATGAACCTCACCGACTATACCAAAACAGCCATCTACCGGGCACACGAGATGGTGCGCTTCGAAGCACGCCGCTATGGTGTGAACATCGTGGGCAGCGAAATCATAGGCCTCGTCCCGATGGAAGCCCTGATCGACACTGCGACATATTACTTAGGCCTGGAGAACTTCTCCATGCAGCAAGTGCTTGAATCACGCATCATGGAATAAAGGCATTATGAAGACTGACAACTTGATAATCACCGGAGCACGTATCATTACCCCGCTAGGGTTCAAAGCCCGCAAAGGCAAGGAAATGAACGAGCTATACGACGACGTCGGCACCATCGAAATCACAGAAGGTAAGATCACCTATGTGGGTGCCGACCGTCCGTCTCTGCCGGATGGCTACAAAGTCATCCATGCCAAGGGAAAAGTGGTGTTGCCTGGTTTTGTCGATTCACACACGCACCTCGTTTTCGGAGGATTCCGCCCGGATGAGTTCATCTGGCGTCTCAATGGCGACACTTACATGAGCATACTCCAGCGCGGCGGAGGCATATTGAGCACGGTGAAAGCCACACAAGAAACCAGCGCCAAGTTGCTGCGCAACAAAGCCGAATGGTTCATCAATACCATGAGCCGCATGGGTGTAACGACCGTAGAAGGCAAAAGCGGATATGGACTCGACCGCGATACGGAACTCAAGCAACTGGAGGTGATGCAAGCCATCAACTTCGACCCCATCCGTAAAGTGGACATCGTCACGACATTTTTGGGAGCACACGCAGTCCCGACAGCTTACAAAGGACGTGAAGAAGAATACATCGACTTCCTTATTAAAGAAATGCTTCCACTGGTGAAGCGACGCATGCTGGCCGAAAACTGCGACGTATTCTGTGAGGATGGCGTATTCACCGTCGAACAATCACGACGCTTGCTCAAAGCAGCTCAGGAAATGGGCTTCGGTGCTAAAATCCACGCAGACGAAATAGTCAGCTTCGGAGGAGCTGAATTGGCCGGCGAGCTGCATGCCCTGAGCGCCGACCACCTGCTCCACGCCTCCGACGCAGGCATCCGTGCCTTGGCAGACAACAACGTAGTCGCCACCCTCCTGCCTCTGACAGCTTTCACACTGCATGAGCCTTATGCTCGCGGACGTGAAATGATCGACAGCGGGTGTGCCGTCGCCTTAGCGACCGACCTCAATCCGGGTAGCTGCTGCTCAGGCTCCATCCCGCTGACCTTCGCACTGGCCTGCATCTACATGCACCTCACAGTGGCGGAAGCCATCACGGCCCTGACACTCAATGGTGCCGCAGCCGTCAACCGGGCTGACACCATCGGCTCCATCGAAGTCGGCAAATATGGCGACGTAGTTCTCCTCGATGCCGAAACGCCCAACGTTCTGCCCTACTATACGGGTATGAATACCGTAGCACTCACAGTCAAACGGGGACGCATTGTCTCCCGCAGACGCTAATCACGACTGACAAACCATCAAAAACACCAATCATTATGTTAGCAGAATTAAGTTTAAAAACTTTTATAGACAAAATCATCAGCAATGACCCCGTCCCCGGTGGAGGTAGCGTATCGGCCCTCAACGGTGCCATGGCAGCATCACTTGCAGCCATGGTGGCCAACTTGACCGCAGGACGTAAAAAATATGCCGAAGTGGACGAACTGATGCGTACATTGGCTACACAACTGGAAAACACTGCCGGCAAACTACTGGCAGATGTCGACCGCGACTCTGACGCATACAACCGTGTGTTCGCTGCATTCAAAATGCCAAAAGAGACCGACGAGGAGAAAGCCGCACGCAGCGAAGCCATCCAACGCGAAACGAAATATGCGGCTCAAGTACCTATGGAAGTGGCACGCGCCGTGCACGGCATCCTGCCGCAGATAGCCACAGTCGCACAGAAAGGCAACTCAAATGCCGTCACCGACGCCTGTGTAGCTATGATGTGCGCACGCACCGCCGTCCTGGGAGCACTGCTCAATGTGAAAATCAACTTGTCGTCCATCAAAGACGGAGACTTCGTCAAAGCGATGGCCGAAGAAGCTGCTCGACTCGAAATCGATACCATCGAACAGGAAAAGAATCTATTACTTTACGCTAAAGAGAACCACGGACTATGAAACATAAAAACGTCTACCTCATCGGAGCTGAAGACCTCACCTTCGACATCATCGAACGCATCATCAGCGAAAACCTGAAACTGGAATTGGCTCCTGAAGCCAAAGAACGTATCGAACGTTGCCGGGAATACTTGGACAACAAGATAGAACACTCCGAACAACCTCTCTACGGCATCACGACCGGATTCGGCTCGCTCTGCAACCGCAACATCTCACCCGACGAACTGAGTACGCTCCAAGAAAACCTCGTCAAGAGCCATGCATGCAGCGTCGGAGCTGAAATCCCCCATGTCATCGTCAAGCTCATGTTCCTGCTCAAGGCCCACGCTCTCTCGCTGGGACACAGCGGCGTACAGCTCATCACCGTCCAACGCATCATCGACTTCTTCAACAACGACGTACTCCCCATCGTCTATGACCGCGGTTCGCTCGGCGCATCGGGCGACCTCGCCCCACTGGCCAACCTCTTCCTGCCACTCATCGGCGTCGGCGACGTCTACTACAAAGGCAAACGCTGTGAGGCCATCAGTGTCCTCGACGAATTCGGTTGGGAACCCGTCAAGTTGAAGAGTAAAGAAGGGCTCGCGCTCCTGAACGGGACGCAGTTCATGAGCGCCAACGGTGTCTTCGCCATCCTCAAGGCACGACGCCTCCTCAAACGGGCCGACCTCATCGCAGCCGTGTCGCTCGAAGCTTTCGACGGACGCATCGACCCCTTCATGGACTGCATCCAGCAAATGCGCCCGCACAAAGGACAAATCGAGACAGGCGACGCATTCCGCCGCATCCTCGAAGGAAGCGAACTCATCAAGCAACCCAAGAAACACGTCCAAGACCCCTACTCCTTCCGCTGCATCCCGCAAGTGCACGGGGCGACAAAAGACGCTGTGCGTCATGCGGCCTCCGTCCTGCTCACAGAAATCAACTCTGTCACTGACAACCCGACTATCTTCCCCGACGAAGACCTTATCATCTCTGGAGGCAACTTCCACGGACAACCTCTCGCACTGGTCTACGACTATCTCGCCATAGCTCTGGCCGAACTGGGCAACATCTCCGAACGGCGCGTCGCACAGCTTATCATGGGCCTGCGCGGACTGCCCGAATTCCTCGTGGCCAACCCCGGACTGAATTCCGGATTCATGATTCCGCAATATGCCGCAGCCTCGATGGTCAGCCAGAACAAGATGTATTGTTATGCCGCCAGCAGCGACTCCATCGTGTCGAGCAACGGACAGGAAGACCACGTCAGCATGGGAGCCAATGCAGCCACGAAACTCTACAAAATCATGGACAATCTCGACCATATCCTTGCCATCGAACTAATGAACGCCGCACAGGGACTGGAATTCCGCCGTCCGCTGAAAAGCTCTCCCATCATCGAACGTTTTATCGCCGAATACCGCAAGGAAGTGCCCTTCATCAAGGAAGACATCGTCATGTACAAAGAAATCCACAAGACTGTCGCCTTCCTCAACCGTGTCAAATTCGACTATTGACCGGCGATTGCCCCCGTATAAACAATATGGCCGTATGCCACAAGCCTTCATCCCCGCGAAGGCCCGGCATACGGCCTTCTTCCCCCCCCCTATACAGAAAGTCGTACAACTCGACATTAACAAGTCGTGCAACTCGGCATTGACAAGTCGTGCAACTCGGCATTGGCAAGTCGTGCAACTCGGCATTGACAAGTCGTGCAACTCGGCATTGACAAGTCGTGCAACTCGGCATTTCGGGATAAAGAAAGTCCCTTACCCGGTTTGCGGAAACCGGATAAGGGACTTGCAGCAGCTTGCCGTCCGAAGAGGTCAGAGACTGTTTTTATACAACTGCGCGACGACCTTCTGATAGCGATTCTCCAGGTCGACCAGCTTCTCCTGGCTCGCATAGACGGTCTCAGCCTCGCTGTAGTAGTCAAGCACGGAGAGCTGACCGGCTTCGACGGCCTGTTTCAAGGCTGAAAGCGTCTTGTCCATCAAGCCCGTATCGTAGGCCTGCATGGAAGCACGCAGACGGGTCGCCTCGTTGAAGAGCGACTGGATGTCGGCTTCCACTTGCTGGGCGACTTGCTCCTGTGCCAATTCAGCCCCGGCCTGGCGGGCACGCGCGGCCTTCACTTTGCCCCGATTGCTGAAGATGGGGACGGACACGCCGACGACAAAGCCATTGAGCATCGCGTCGCTCCCACCCTCGCGGCCATAGCCGACTTCGAGCTTGGGAAGCCATCCATGACGGTTCACCTTCACCAGCTTACGGGCTGCCTCCGAACCGGCCTGAGCCTGCTTCAGCGCATAGTCAGCCCCCATCACCTCGTCGCGCACCTGCTCCAGACTCCGGAGTTCAGGCACAAGCGGATAGACTGTCTCGTCAAATTCGAGAGGCATGTTCCCGTTCATGGCCAGCAGGTTCTGAAGAGCCGTACGATAGGCCGCATCGTTTTCAGCCACGGTGGCACGCAGGTTCATCAGTTCCATTTTCACCTTGTTCACTTCCAGGATATTGACATCACCTTTCTCGAAACGTTCGTCAAAGAGCGCATTGAGTTCTTCGGCATTCTTCAGGCGTTGCCCATAAAGCGCTTTCAGTTGGTTCAGACGGATGAGGTCGAGGCAAAGCTCCTTGGCCCGCAACAAGATGTCGCGCCGGAGGACGGCTTGCTGGAGGTCGAGGGCGCGACCCTGCAACTTGCCATACTGCCTGCGCTGGGCATAAAGCGTCGGGAAATCAATGCCCTGTGTCACCTCGAATTCGATTTCCGGACTGACTCCGTCCTGCTCGCCAAACTTGCGGGAATAGGACACAGAAGGGTCTTCGAGGTTGTTTTCATTTCTCACGTCCAGCTTCTCGGCCCGCGTATTCTGCTCGCCGGCCTGGAGTTCACGGTTGTTTTGTTCAATGCTTTTCAGCACTCGCTCGATGCTTCCGGTCTGTGCATGCAGCCCGGCAAGCCCACAAAAGAGAGCGACAGTCAGGAATATCTTTTTCATTGCTCAGTATTCGATTGGGTTGTTAAACATTGCTTACGATTCATCATCTTGTACACGATGGGGATGATGAATCCATTGAGGAATGTGGATGTCAGCAGTCCGCCCAGGATAACCTTGGCCATCGGGCTTTGAATCTCATTGCCCGGCAGGTCACCATTGATGGCCAGCGGTATCATGGCCAAGGCCGAACAGAGCGCCGTCATGAGAATAGGGTTCAGACGATCGAGCGAACCGTGGATGATGCTGTCATGGAGCGACATGCCTTCCGCCTGCCAATGATGGTAATTGGAGAGAAGCAACATACCATTGCGCGTAGCGATACCGAAGAGCGAGATGAGTCCGATGATGGCCGGAATGCTTATCTCGCCGGTGGTGAACACCAAGGCAAACACGCCTCCAATCAGAGCCAAAGGCAAATTGATAAGGATAATAGCACTGTGCGAAGCGCTCTTAAACTGTGTATAGAGGATGAGGAAGATGACAACGATACTCATCAGGGAAGCCAGCAACAGGGTGCGTGAAGCGGCCTGCTCGCTCTCGAACTGTCCGCCATACTCGATGTGGTAATCTTCCGGAAGGGTGATTTTCTCATCGATACACCGTTGGATGTCGTTCACCACGCTGCGCACGTCACGTCCGGAGGTATTGGCCGAGATGACAATCTTGCGTTTTACATTCTCACGACTGATGGTGTTCGGACCGGAAGTAGAACGTACATCGGCCACGTAGCTCAGGGGAATTTTTGCGCCATCGGGAGTGTCCATCATCAAGTTGCGCACCTTCTCCATCTCGTTGCGGTAGTCCTCTTGTGTGCGAACGACGAGATTGAACGACTTGCCTTCCTCGTAGACTTGCGACACGACTTCACCCGCCATATTGACGGACACAAATTCCTTAAACTCCGGAAGTGTAATGCCATACTTGGCAAGCATCTCCCGCTTTGGCTCGATGTTCAGCTCCGGACGTTCGATTTGCTGTTCGACGTTCAAGTCTGCCACGCCGTCCACATCGGAAATGGCATTCTTTATCTGATTGCCCAACATAAACATCTTATTCAAGTCCGTACCGAAGAGCTTGATGGCAATGCTGGCCTGCGTACCGCTCAACATGGCGTCGATGCGGTGACTGATGGGTTGGCCTATTTCAATGTTTGCCCCGGTTATGGTGCCCAGTTTCTGACGCACCTCATCAAGCACCTCCTCCCGTGAACGGTCTTTCAGTTCGAAAGGAGCTTCAATCTCTGACACGTTCACACCCAAAGCATGTTCATCGAGTTCTGCACGACCAGTCTTGCGACCGACAGTCTTAATCTCCGGTATCGAAAGCAGAAGTTCTTCTGCCTGGCGACCGATTTTGTCACTCTCCTCCAACGAGATGCCCGGCAGCGAGCTGACATTGATGGTAAACGAACCTTCATTGAACGAAGGCAGGAAGCTATGTCCCAAGGAAAAGAAAAATGCCAAAGCTACGATAAACAAAGCAATGGTAGTCCCCAATACGGCTTTGCTGTGATGCAACGACCATTCGAGTGCCACGGAATAATATTTCCGCAACCATACTGAGACAAAACTTTCCTTGGGCAATCCTTCGCCTTTCTCATGTCCTAACAGATAACTACATAAAACGGGAGTCAACGTAAGCGCAACGACTGTCGAAGCAATCAAGGCCACAATGAAAGCTATGCCCAGCGGCACCAACATGCGTCCTTCCATACCGGAAAGGAAGAACAAAGGAACGAAACTTACTATAATAATCAAGGTCGAATTCAGAATCGGCATACGCACTTCCTTGGAAGCATGGAACACGACGTCCATCACGGAACTTCGTTCTTCCTTAGGCCTCATCTTGTTCTCACGCAGACGCTTCCATACGTTCTCCACATCGACGATGGCATCATCGACCAAAGAACCGATGGCGATGGCCATACCACCAAGCGACATCGTGTTGATGGTCATCCCCATCCAGTGGAGCACCAGCACCGACACAACCAATGACAAAGGCAAAGTCACCAACGAAATGACCGTAGTGCGCACATTGGCCAAGAAAAGGAACAACACTATCACTACGAAAATCGCACCTTCATAGAGCGAACGACGTACATTTCCAATGGAACTCTCGATGAAATGTGACTGGCGGAAGATGTCGGTTGACACTTTGACGTCAGCAGGCAAATTCTTTTGCAAATCGGCCAGTGAAGCATCTATTTTCTCCGTCAAATCAAGCGTACCGGTATTGGGTTGTTTCGTGACAGTTATCAGCACAGCCGGTTTGCCCTCGACGGAAGCACAACCGAGTTTCGGCTGCTGGGCACCAACCCCCACATGAGCCACATCCCCCAAAGTGATGGGAAAATCGCCCACCTTCTTGACCACAGCACGCGCAAGTTTGTCTACATCAGTCGAGGACAAAGCCCCGCGCACGATATACTCATTGCCATACTCATAGATGACACCTCCATTGGCATTTTGATTCATGTCGCGTGTGGCAGCCATCACCTCAGCCAATGTCACACCATAGTGTTTCATACGTGCGGGATCAAGCTGAATCTGATATTCCTTGATGTCGCCACCCAAGACAGCCACCTGCGCTACACCTCCCATGGAAAGCAAACGCGGACGAATCGTCCAATCGGCCAACGTGCGAAGGTCTAACATGGATGTACTATCTGCTGTCAGACCGATAATCATCAATTCACCTAAAATGGATGATTGCGGTCCCAATGTGGGATTGCCCACGTTGTCAGGCAATTCTTCACTGACCACAGCCAACTTTTCGGATACGATCTGACGTGCCAGATAGATGTCTGTCCCCCAATCAAACTCAACCCATACAACAGAGAAACCGTTGGTGGACGAAGAACGTACCCGACGTACATTGGTCGCACCATTCACAGCTGTCTCAACGGGAAAAGTCACCAATTGCTCCACCTCTTCGGCCGCCATGCCATTGGCTTCTGTCATGACCACCACTGTGGGAGCATTAAGATCAGGAAAAACATCGACTTCGGTGTGAAACGCTGTGTAAGCTCCTCCCACCATCAGCAACACTGAAGCAACCAATATGAGAATACGGTTGTTCAGCGAGAAATGTATTATCTTATTCAACATACGCTAATCCTCCCGATTTAATGTTCATGCGTATGTGCAGGAATTGCATTGCTGGCAGAAGCGAGTTTCACATGATATGCCCCTTCGACCACAACTTTATCACCGGCATGTACACCGGAAAGGACCTGAACCTCCCGACCATTGTCAGCGCCGAGCTTCACTTCCTGCTTCTTGTATCCTTCGGCATCCACCTGCAAATACACAAAATTCACTCCTTGCTCTTCCGTGATGGCTGTCTTAGGCAATACCATGACATCTTTCATCTCTCCGGAAAGCAAATAAATCTCCACATAAGAACCGGGGACAACATCGACACGATTGTCAAATTCAAAAGTGATGGGCAGATAGAACAGCGAATCATCCGTCGACTTCCCATAGGAAAGCACACGTCCGTGAAGTTCGTCCAAAGCATACACACGGTCATCGTATGGAGTCTTGAAATTGGCAGACACCACACCGGGTAAATACTTATAGTAACGCTCCGACACTTCGGCACGGAGGAAAAGACGACGATTTTGAGTAAGCGTCATGAGTGGTTGGCCCACTGTGACATAATCGCCTTCCTTCACCAGACAGGTCTTCACATAACCGCTAATGGGCGCCAGAATGCGCTGTCCCGTCTTTCCAGCCTGAGAAACCAATGCCTCATAGCCCAAACGAGCATTCTCGTATGTTTCCTTAATGGTGGCAAATTCCTTCTTTGAAACAATGCCGCTGTCAACCAACTTTTGTGCACGGTCATATTCATCCTTGGCTGCTTCATAGGCAATGCGGGCACGTTCTGCCGGTTCTCCTTCAGCCAAATTGCGAGCAGAAACCACCATCAGGTTGCTACCTTTGCCCACATTCTTGCCTTCCACCATCGGAGTCGGGAATGACACGATTCCGGCCGTGGTGGCTACAACTGTCGCTTCGTCACCTTGAGCAGCGAGCACTTCGCCACTCGTGCGAATCACTTGACGGAAAGTACTCGGCTGTATATCCTTGACCACCACACCTGCGGCTTTCGCCTTCTCCGGGGTCAGGATGATTTCATCACCGTGAGCAGCCTCCCCTTCAGCATGTTCATCGTGGACATGTGCTCCGTCGACTTCCGCTTCATGGTCATGTGCATCTTCATGTTCATGGGCGTGTGCTTCATTCTCTGCATGTTCATGTGCATGTTCGTGTTTGTCATGGGATGTCCCGCTGCCACAAGCTGACAGCGAAATCAGTAATGCGCTCGCAAAAGCAAGCGGTAAATAAATCTTCTTCATATACTAATAATATTGTTTTGTGCTATAATTATTGAATAATGACACCTCTTTGGAATAGCAAAGGTAAGCATCTGTCAATGCAACCTTCTTGCAATATAGGCCACAGAGGTATATTTGCCCCCTCTCGCATCATCCGACATCAAGGCAAATAAAATGTAAAAATCGTGAATCATGACACAGCAGACAGAACGCTGCTGTCAAAACACATCAAGCACAAGGAGGTGCACGCAGTCCGCTGACATCGTGCCCGTCATAGGAGTGTAAACGTTCGACGTAACAGGAAGAGACAGAATCATCCACCTGCTTTTCTAAATATAACAAACGGGACACACCCGCAAGTGTGAACCATCCAATAACAAACAGGAAAATGGGAAGAATAAAATCAGAATGATGAGGTGCATCGCAACAAAAAGATGTCACACAGGCATTGCCGCAATCCTGCCCTCCGGCATGATGATGAGCGGCATCCTGGCAATCAACCGCACAAGGTAGTATGTCATACTGCGTACACAGCATTCCGTCACCATGATGATGATGCGGGAACACTGACGCAAACAGCATAATCAAACATACCGAAAGCAGTACCCATGCGAGACTTCTTTTTCTTCTCATTCTTATGACTAATACAAATTGTCGCAAAAATAGAGTTTTATCTGCATAACTATGCGTTTGGCCCTATCTTTTTAGCTTTTTTCACCATGCGTCCACAACAATCGGACAGTCCATAAAACGAGAATCCCCCGCAGCACTACGGCCACAAGGGATTCTACTATTGTCAAACCACTTAAAAAACTCTTATTTAGCAACGCGTTCCAGACGCTTCATGATGGAGAATATGAACAGGGCCGAGAGCAAGCAGAGTGCCACCAATACGCCCCATACAACCAGCAGAGGCAGGTCACCCCACAGCCATGCAGCCACAGCTGTGAGATAGTTTCCAATGGCTGTTGCCACAAACCATCCACCCATCATCATGCCTTTATACTTGGGAGGAGCCACCTTCGACACGAAGGAGATACCCATCGGAGAGAGCAACAACTCGCCAAAGGTCAACACCAAATAGGTCGACACAAGCCAGTTGGGCGACACGAACGACGCATCACCTGTCTCGACAGCAGCTGCCTGCGCATTCGGAGAAAGCAGACCGATGGAAGCCAGCATCATCAAGATATAGCCGCATGCTGCAACCAGCATACCCAAACCAATCTTGCGCGGGGCCGAAGGCTCCTTACCCTTGCGGGCCAGCGAACCGAAGATAGCCATCGACACAGGAGTCAAGGCTACGACAAAGAACGGGTTGAATTGTTGGAAGATAGGGGCATTGACCGGAGTGGCACCCTCGATGGCCGTGTAGCGATAGCCCAGGAATGCCAAAGCTGCAAGGATGACGACACCTGAAATGGTCTTGCCCTTGCTTGTCTTCGACTGGAAGAGGGAGAACAATGCGTATACGATGAAGATGACAGCCACCAAGTTCCATACGCTGAACATCATGCTCTGCACACCTTCCGAACTCTTGGCCGTAAACTCATCGGCAAAGTAAGTCAGCGTCAAACCGTTCTGATGGAATGCCATCCAGAAGAAGATGACCACGAAGAACACCAGACAGAGAGCCACGATGCGCTCCTTCGTCTCCTTCGGACTGAGCTCCTCGGCGACGTGGTCGGACTTCTTGCCGGCAGCCTCCGACTTCGTGCTGCCCTCGACGTGGCGGAACGTGTTACGGAAACCGTAATAGATGGCCATCGAAATGATGAGCGACACACAGGCCACTGCGAAAGCGAAGTGATAGGAATCGTTCACACTCACGCCCCATGTCTTCTGCGCATATTCCATGATGGAGACAGCTGCCGTCGGAGCAAACAAGGCACCGATGTTGATGGCCATGTAGAAGATGCTGAACGCAGAGTCACGCTTCGACGCATACTCGGGCGCATCATAGAGGTTGCCCACCATCACCTGGAGGTTGCCCTTGAACAGGCCCGTTCCGCTACTGATGACCACCAGGGCGGCAAACATGCTTATCATCGCCAGCGTCCCGCTGCCCAATGGCAAAGCCAACAACACGTAGCCGGCAAACATGGCGATGATGCCGATGGTCACCATCTTGCCATAGCCGAACTTGTCAGCCAGGATACCGCCGATGAACGGCAAAAAATAAACTAAAGCTAAGAATGTGGAGTAAATAGTGCCGGCCATGCCAGGCGAGAGTCCGAAGTTGGCTTTCAGAAAAAGTACGAAAATAGCCAACATGGTGTAATACCCGAAACGCTCGCCCGTGTTGGCCAGCGCGAGGGCATACAGTCCTTTAGGTTGTCCTTCAAACATACAGTTAAGATATTAGATAATTAGTAAAGTAGATTAATGGTCACAAATATAGAGATATTTTTCATATTCTCATGCAAACAAAGCACAAACTTCGGCTTGGGAAATGCGAATTAAGTCCTGAGGCGCCATCTTCAGCTGAAGGCCGCGCACCCCGGCGCTGACATATATAGACGGATAGGAGAGCGCCGTCGGGTGGATGTAGGTGGGAAAATGACGTTTCATGCCGATGGGCGAGCAGCCGCCGCGGATGTAGCCCGTCGTCGGGAGCAGCTCCTTCAGGGGGAGAAGCTCGCACTTCTTGTTGCCCGACGCGCGGGCGGCCATCTTCAGGTCGACCTCGTGCTCGCCGGGGACGATGCAGACGAAATGCCCCGTCCGGTCGCCGCGCAGAACGATGGTCTTGAACACTTGCTCGACGTCTTCGCCCAGGCTCGCCGCCACGTGCACGGCGCTGAGGTCGCTCTCGTCGACGGCGTAGGGAATCAGTTCGTAGGCAATGCCCGCAGCGTCGAGCAGGCGGGCAGCGTTGGTCTTGTTGGTCTTGTTGCTCATAGATGTATGGTGTATCGTATTATTACTGCTTGCAAGGATGCCCGGGATACCCCTTGCAAGGGTGTCCGGCGACCCCTTGCAAGGGGTATGACGGCACCTCATGCAAGGGGTCTTCCCGTATCCCTTGCAAGGGGTTCCGCAGGCGTTCCCGCAGGGGCGTCGCGGTCGAGTTCATCTCTCAGAAAACCAGCCGTATAGCCCACTCCCGAGGCTGCCACTTGTTCGGGCGTGCCGCAGGTGAGGAGTTGTCCGCCCTTTTTACCTTCCTCGGGGCCCATGTCGATGACATAGTCGGCGGCCTTGATGACGTCGAGGTTGTGCTCGATGACGATGACCGTGTTGCCCTTGTCAACCAGGCGGTTGAGCACGGAAAGGAGGACGCGTATGTCTTCGAAATGCAGCCCCGTGGTCGGCTCGTCGAGGATGTAGAGCGTGCGTCCCGTGTCGCGCCGCGCCAGTTCGGTGGCGAGCTTGACGCGCTGGCTCTCGCCTCCGGAGAGGGTGGTCGAAGGCTGCCCGAGGCGGATGTAGCCGAGACCGACGTCCTGGAGGACTTTTATCTTGTTCAATATCTGGGGGACATTCTCGAAGAACTCGACGGCGCGGTTGATGGTCATGTCGAGCACGTCGGCGATGGACTTGCCCTTGAAACGCACTTCGAGCGTCTCGCGGTTGTAGCGTTTGCCGTGGCAGACCTCGCAGGGGACGAGCACGTCAGGGAGGAAGTTCATCTCGATGACCTTGTAGCCGTTGCCCCCGCAGGCCTCGCACCGTCCGCCGCTGACGTTGAACGAGAAACGTCCGGGCTTGTAGCCGCGCATCTTCGCCTCGGGCAGTCCGACAAAGAGTGAACGGATGTCGGCGAAGACGCCGGTGTAGGTCGCGGGGTTCGAACGCGGTGTACGCCCCAGGGGCGACTGGTCGACATCTATTACCTTATCTATATATTCCAATCCCTCGATGGAGTCATAGGGCAAGGGATCGCGCAGGGAGCGGTAGAAATGTTGCGAGAGGATGGGCTGGAGGGTGTCGTTGACAAGGGTCGACTTGCCGCTGCCCGACACACCCGTGACGCAGACGAGCCGCCCGAGAGGGAACTCGACGTCGACGCCCTTGAGGTTGTTCCCGCGTGCTCCCCAGAGCCAGAGAGAGTGCCCGTTGCCCGGGCGGCGCGTCGCCGGCACCTCTATGCGCATCTCGCCGCTGAGGTATTGGGAAGTGAGCGTGTGTGCCTGCATCATCTCGGCAGGCGTACCGGCGAAGACCACTTCGCCGCCCAGCCGTCCGGCCTTGGGGCCCATGTCGACCACATAGTCGGCAGCGAGCATCATGTCGCGGTCATGTTCGACGACGATGACCGTATTGCCCAAGTCGCGCAGTTCCTTGAGTGAATTGATGAGGCGGATGTTGTCGCGCTGATGGAGTCCGATGCTGGGTTCGTCGAGGATGTAGAGGACATTGACGAGCTGCGAGCCTATCTGTGTGGCAAGCCGTATGCGCTGGCTCTCGCCGCCCGAGAGGGTGACGGAGGAACGGCCCAGCGAGAGGTAGTCAAGGCCGACGTCGAGAAGGAACTTCAGGCGGGTGCGGATTTCCTTGAGGATTTCCCCTGCGATGCGCTGTTGTTTGGAGTCGAGATGCTGCTCGACGTGGAGCATCCAGTCATAAAGCTCGCTGATGTCCATCGTGGAAAGCTGGTGTATGTTCTTGTCATGGATGCGGAAGCTCAGTGCCTCGCGGTTGAGCCGCGCCCCGCCACAGTCGGGACAGACGGCCGTGCGGGCAAACTGTTCGGCCCATTTCTGTTGGGTGGCAGAAGCATCGCTGTCCTGGAGCATCTGTATGTACTTCACCAGTCCTTCATAGGTGGTGAAGTAGTCGGACGAAGCATGGAGCAGCGTACTCTTTATCTTGATTCGCTCATCCGAGCCGTTGAGTATCTCGTCGATGGCCTCTTCGGGCAGCTGGTTGACAGGAGTCTTCAGCGTCGCTTCATACTTCTCCAGCAGCGCGTCGATTTGCCAGAATATCATGATGTTCTTATACTTCCCCAGCGGGACAATGGCTCCTTCATAGACCGACAGGCTACGGTCGGGGATGACTTTGTCGACATCTATCAGGTTGACGACGCCCAGTCCCTTGCAGCGGGGACATGCCCCTTGGGGGGAGTTGAACGAAAAGTTGTGCGGAGCCGGTTCGCGGTAGGACAAGCCCGTGACAGGACACATCAGCCGCTTGCTGTAATGGCGCACCGTGTGCGTGTCAGCATCGAGCACCATGATGAGCCCGTCGCCCTGTGTCATGGCCGTGGCCACACTCTGGGTGAGACGCTTGTCGTCCTTCCCGCTCACCACCAGCTTGTCCACGACCACCTCGATGTCATGGTTCTTATACCGGTCGAGCTTCATGCCGTGGGTCACTTCGCGCACTTCGCCATCCACCCGTACATAGAGGTAACCCTTCTTGCGCACTTGTTCGAAAAGCTCTTTGTAGTGTCCCTTTCGGGTGCGAACCAAGGGGGCGAGCAGCATGATGCGCCGTCCGGCATAGTCTTTCAATATGAGGTCAATGATTTGTTCTTCTGTGTATTTCACCATCTTCTCGCCCGACAAGTAGGAATAAGCCGTGCCGGCACGGGCGAAAAGCAGACGCAGATAGTCATAGATTTCAGTCGTTGTCCCCACAGTCGAACGGGGATTCTTGTTGGTGGTTTTCTGTTCGATGGAGATGACGGGGCTCAAGCCTGTAATCTTGTCCACATCCGGACGTTCCATGCCTCCAAGGAAGTTGCGGGCGTAAGCCGAGAATGTCTCGATGTAACGTCGTTGTCCCTCGGCAAAGAGCGTGTCAAAAGCCAATGACGATTTGCCGCTGCCACTCAGTCCGGTAATGACAGTGAGACTGTTGCGCGGGATTTCGACATCTATATTCTTCAAGTTGTGCACGCGGGCACCGTACACATTTATCTTTTCTGTTTCGTCAGTCATATAGCAATTCTAGAATTCGTGCAAAAATAATGCTTCGCGACGATATTACGGACACGGGGCGAAAGAATATTTCATTTTACGTAGGTATATGCCAAGAGTTTTTATACTTTTGCCGACAAATCAAAACTCTTTATAAGAATGAAAATTCTACGACGCTGGTTATGCATCGGGCTGCTTGCCTGCTTGCCGATATGCCTCCAGGCACAAACATCAGACTCCTATTTCCTCCATACCATCGCACGAGGGGAAAATCTCACCTCCATCGCTGCCACATACAATGTCTCCGTGGCCGACATCGTGCGTCTGAACCCGGGCAGTGACCGGCTTATCAAAGCCGGTGAAACCCTGCGCATCCCGCAATCAAAGGACAACAACGGGCCGCAATACCACACCATCCAGCCGGGGGAAACACTCTACGGGCTTATGAAACGATATGATGTCACTGTGGAAGCCATTTGCAAGGCCAATCCGGGACTGAGCGAAAGCAACTTCCGCAGCGGACAGGTCATCATCATCCCGGCCGCAGACAAGACAGCCGACCTCCCCATCATTCAGAGCGACCAACCGGCAAGCCAGTCTGTCGTTATCCCCCAACAAAGCTACCGCGACATCCACAAAGTGAAACGCCGGGAAACCATCTACAGCATCTGCCGCGAATACGGCATCACGGAAGAAGAACTCATCGCAGCCAACCCGGAGCTGAAAACAGAAAAGCTGAAACGGGGAAAATACATCCGCATCCCATTTCACAAACAAATGCCTGTCGCCCCCGTCGTCACCCCCGGAGAAAGTGCCATGCCGACCAACAGCGAACTGTTCGAACGTATCAACTCGGACACGAAACGCAAAAACCAGCTGAAAGTGGCTGTCATGCTCCCCTTCATGCTCAATGGCGGCAACCAAGGTGAACAGATGCGTATGGTGGAATACTACCAAGGCGTCCTGATGGCCATCAACGAGCTGAAGAAAAACGGCACATCATTCGACATCCACACCTACGACACACAAAACAATGCGACTACCGTCCGCCAAATACTTGCCCGAAGCGAAATGAAAGACATGGATCTCATCATCGGACCGGGACACGCCACACACATCCCTGCCATATCGGCTTTCAGCGAACAAAACAAAATCCGCCTCGTCGTCCCCTTCACATCAAAGTGTGACGAAGTATTCGGCAATCCCTATCTCTACCAAGTCAACACGCCACAATCCTATCTGTACTCGGAAGTATACGAACATTTCCTGCGTAAATTCCGCGGCAACAACATCATCTTCGTCGATGCCGGCGACGGAGAAACAGACAAACGGGAATTCATCGGCGGCTTCAAGCAAGAACTGAAAGACCAACACATCCCCTTCCGCGAAATCAACGCGAACAGCAAGGAAAGCATCGAACAAGCCTTGCAGTCCGGCACGGAAAATATCCTCATACCGACATCAGGCAGCAACATCGCGCTCATCAAACTCCTGCCCTATCTCAAAGCCCTGAAGCTGTCATGGGAAGCCGAAGAGACACCCGATAAATACAGCCTGCACCTGTTCGGTTATCCGGAATGGCAGACCTACACGACCGATCATCTGGACGACTTCTACACGTTCGACACGTATTTCTACACCTCGTTCTATGCAAACAATCTCTCGGTCAGTGTGGTCAACTTTCAAAAAGAGTTCCGCCAATGGTATCACAAGGAAATCCTGAATACCTATCCTAAATATGCCATCTTGGGATACGAAACGGCACACTACCTGCTCAAAGGACTTTCCCTCTACGGAAACAAACTGGAACAGCACCTGAACAACATCCAAGTGACTCCCATCCAGACAAGCTTCCGCTTTGAACGTGTGAGCAATTGGGGAGGATTCATCAACAAAAAGGTGTTTTTCATTCATTTCACCAAGGATCACGAACTGATTAAAATGGATTTCGACCAATGAGCAAGACCCTAAAACATATTTGCATATTCTGCATGTTCCTCCTGATAGGAGGACGGGCCACCGCACAGGTGGGCGAATACCGCAGCGACCTGGCCATCGGTATCAACGGCGGCATCAACCTGAGTAGCGTCACGTTCACCCCGACCATCAAAACCGCCTACCTCATAGGAGAATGTGGAGGTATCACCATCCGTTATACGTGCGAGAAATATTTCACTGCTATCTGTGCCGTGCAAATGGAAATCAACTGGGCGCAACGCGGCTGGAAAGAAGTCATCGAAGATGGCAGCAACAACACCTATCAGCGTGTGACCAACTACTTGGAAATCCCCTTCATGTTCAACATGGGATGGGGACGCGAGCAGCGCGGCGTGCGTTTCTTCATCAACGCCGGCCCGCAACTGAATTTCTTCATCAACGAAAAGGAGACTTACGGAGGTTTCCCCTGGGACCCCAGCCAACGCCCCAACAATGTCACCGAACAGTATGGCAAAGCCACGGAAAACAAATTCGACTATGGCATCTGCGGAGGTGGCGGACTCGACCTGAGCACGAAAATCGGGCACTTCGTCCTCGAAGGACGCTACTACTACGGCCTGGCCGACATCTTCAGCAACACCAAACGGGACTATTTCGGTCGTTCGGGCAACTCATCCATCACCGTCAAGCTGAGCTATCTATTCGACGTGCTGAAAACCAAATGAGGCGGTCGACATAGTAAGACCTTTCGCCTTGCCGTGTCTGGGCATGCCGGACTAGGCACTCCTAAGCGGTGTTCAGACTATAAGTAGGAACTCCTATTTTAGGTTATACACTATTTAGACGCAGATTGACACAGATGACGCAAATTATTTTTTATTATAAGAATTCGACAATAGAATAGTAAATTATTAGAAATAAACTGTTTATGAACGTTTTTCAAAAAAAACGAGGTAATGATTTGGAAACAGTCACGAATTCTGCGATATGCGTTGTATTTCTTTCTGTCAACAATTCTTGTTATACAATGACCGATTGAGATTTATTATTGCTTGCCTTCTAATTTTCCTATTCGCATAACGATAGAGGTTTGACTTCTTCCCATTTTCTCTGCGATGTACTTTATGCTCTTTCCTTCATGGTAAAGGGTGAGTAGGAATTTATCAGCACTGCGCGTCCATTTCTTATTGGCATTGGGATGTTTAACATAACTTTCTTCCGTAACCTTTTCAGGGTGTAAGAACTCGTCAACAAAAACAGATGGGAAGCGTTTGTCGTAAAATACATATGTCTTTATTTTCGCTCTGGTAATAGCCACATAAAACAACCTACGTTCTTCTCCATACGGATATTGGTCGCTTTTAGTCAGTGCATAATCAAGAACAGGGTCATCGCTTACCATTGAAGGGAATCCATAGGTATCCTTGTTACATTGAAGAATTATCACATAGTCCGCTTCAAGCCCCTTGGATTTATGTACAGTCAAGAATTCAATCTTCCTGTCTCCAATGAAATAGTAAAAGCGATTGCCCTCTTTCACCGATTTGTACAGGAACGATAAATAATAATCATCAAAGGAATACCGCCCTAACAGGAAAATGGATTTATCCGCAGGGATAGACTCTACCAATTGTCCAATAGCGTTGCAATAGTCACGCCGTTCATAAGCACAGAATTGTAATTCGGTTTTAGTCTGTGGATTGAATGGGTGTATGTCCTTTTTTATCTGTACCTTGTTCCGCTGAATGAATTGCGATGACAGGCTTACCAAAGGTTCTCCAAAACGGTATGTCGTCTCTATTCTATTGATTTCTGTGGAACCGAAATAATCTGAGAACTGATTGAAAAGAGCCATGTCACTTCCTGAAAAGCGGTATATGGATTGTCAATCATCGCCTACGCAATACAATTTTGCAGGAGGGTTGCCTTCTCGGAGTACTTTAAGAAAATTGTAGCGGTCAACTGATATATCTTGGAACTCGTCAACGATGATATACTCATACTTTACAGGATGAGAGGAACGGCATATTTCCGTGGCTTGCAGAATAGCGTTGGTAAAGTCTATCTGATTACTGCTTTTTAGTTCTTCAATATACCGCTCATAAACAGGCTGGAATATTCTTTTTATAATGAATGTACTGCGCTCATCCCCTGCACATTTAGCCTGTTTCAAGACCTCTTGTATGGACTTACAGCTTGATTTTATCAATGTAACAAAAGTTACAACGAGCCGAATGAAAGCCTTTTCTTGCTTGCTGTTTGGAGGAAGAACCATATCATACAATTCGGCATCTGTTTTTTCTTGAACAGGAACGCCTGCCTTTTCCAATGAAGCTTTTAATGTATGCCGAATATCTGAATAATGGAAATCAGCACTTGAAGTTGTCAGTAATATAGTCCCAAACTTCTCATGGGCTGCTTTTTTCCATGTTATTCCGTCATTGTATTTTTGATTTGCTTCTTCATAAGTAATGCCTTTGTCTTTTGCAAACCATGTGGGAACAAGCCCATGTTCGTCCACACCAAAATGCTCTAAATAAATACGTTTTGTCTTGCCGTCCTGCTCAAAATAAATAGAAAAATCGGGCTTGTATTGTGAGTGCATTTCATCTGCCAACGGATATTCATAAGGCTCTTCATATCTGAATTTCACACCCAAAGAAGACAATGCAAAACATATTTTCTGCTCCTGTTCACTGCGAACATAAATGGTTCTCCCGTCCATGTCGGGAAATTGGGCTTTCAAACGTACTTCTTTCAATTCAGAGAGTTGCTGTCTGCGTTCATTCTTACGATGCTCCCAATCCGCTTCTTGCGCCTGATAGTCAACAAAGTATTCGACGATGCTCTTTTTGAAAACCTCATCTTCCAATAACTTATGATAGATTTTCACAAACAGAGCGTCTGTGTTATCGCAAATGGAGGGCTTCTGTCCTGTCGCTTTTCCGATGATGTCAATGGCTAGTTTATGAAAAGTGTACCCTTTTAGTCCTGCAATACCCATCCTCTCCGTTAATTCGGTAGCAGCCTTGTTTGTATAGCTGATGAGAAGAATGTTTTGAGGATTGATGTGTTTAATGTCAATCAGATACCTTGCCTTTCCTACGATAGACGATGTTTTTCCACTTCCTGCGCTACTAACCACCAAACAATTGTCTTCCTCGGACACGATTGAACGCCTTTGCTGCTTGTCTAACGGATATTTAAGGCAATGGTCGAAAAAGTCTTTGTGGGTATCAAGAGTGTCTTGGATAACCTGCTCATTATGCCTTTTTACAATTAAGTGGATATTCCCGAAATCATGTGTAAATTTTGAGATTGTCTCGGACGGTTCTATATGGAATGCTTCAAGACTTTTCAGTAAGGAATTGGCTTCATGGAAGAACTCTGCATAGTATTTCGTAAAATGTTCTTCTTCCGAAGAGGATATTATATGCCCATTAAAACTGTTCCTTAAATCAGTCTCAATATCAATGAAGAAACTTTTATTACTTTGCCTTAATTCTTTTTCTCTGTGTTCTTGTATATCCCTGTAAGGAGTAATGGTGGCAATCCTTTCTGACAGTTCATTTGACTTCTTTTTTAGCAATAACCGTATCGCTACTACGACTGCACTTATTATAGTAGCGATACTTAATACCAAAACAAGAAATGACGGCATAAAAAGTTACCTATTTATTATTAAATAGTCCTGCCAAAGCCCTTCTAATTGCTTGTCGAATATCATCGGCTTCTGTTACACCTTGCCCCTCAGCTGTACAAGAGCAAACCAATTCATGAGTTTCAGCTGAAATAAACTGTATTGTTACTTCTATTGTATAACCTAATCCTCTATTTCTTCTACCGCTTTCACCATAGTTTACAATCAGAGTTTTATTATTTAATTCAGATTTCAATTCAGGTAATACAACAAATCCATTTTTTATAAGTTCACCAGAAATAACATCACTTGGGTTGACACTTTTAGTCGTTGAAGCTCCATATATACCATATTGTCCTCCATAAGTGCCTCCTGCACTTGATGTCAATTCTTTTGTTGGTGTTATAAAAACGTATCTATACCCTTCTATTGGGGCATTCCTAACTATTACGGGTGTTTTTAATGCACCACAACTACTAAACATTATAACCGTGAGTACGATAGAAATCCATAATTTGAATGCTTTCATCATATCAATATTTTTTAAGTGACACAATTCAATTTATTAATTGTTTAATAACCACGAAGCGTGGAACTGCAATGCCACGTCTTCGAGTGTAGGCCCTGAGAAAACCTATGTATGACGATATGGTAATAGCAGCCCACGCTATAGCGTGAGAACCACTATGCCTTCTTGTCATACGATTGTTCAGTTTCTCAGGCTTTACACTCGCAAGAAAAGCACAACGCTTCTTTTTATTAACATGTCTTAGACGGAGTTAGCTCCATCCGATTACAAAGATAGAGGATTTCCTTGACAATCCCCTATCTTCTAATGTTTTTATTTGCTTTTGGAGTGTTTCTTGAGTATATCCTATATTTTCAGCCCTTTATCCTGCTTTGTAGGTGTAATCCCAAAACCGGTTCTCCATTCATTCGCTTTCTGTCTGAACCATTGCACAAGCGGAATGTCATTCACGCATATATGATAATGTCCTTTCCTGTTTTTGTCCTCCTCAAACGAGAATGCCGCACTCTCGTCATGGAACTTTCGGTTGAACTCGGGAGAATAGAAATCACCTTTCAACCTTACTTTTTTCAACTTACACAACTCTTGGATTACCCTTTCAGAGAAATTCAAGGTGCTTCGGCTGAAATTAATCAACGACTCACGGTAGTATTGGCCAGTGGTGGTGTGCCGTAACTCCCCCCCCATATGCCACGCTTAAGCTCACCATCGCTGCGGCATAGCTGTCATGATAGGCGACAAGCCTTTCACGGGTTAGCAAGTCATCGGCACACAGGCGAACTGCGTTGGCTTTCTTGCGGTAGGTACGTCTGCCATCCACTTGTTTCTTCTTGGATTTCCTGCGTTCTCCTGTCACTATCAGCACGACCGTGACATGATGTGCGGCGTGTGCTCATCCATGTGCAGCACTGCCGAAACGGTGTTCTCCTTCCCGAATGTGCGGTGCAGTCATTTCATGTTGTCATCGCACCATTCGTTTAGTCTACCCTCGTCCTGCGCTCTTATCATGTCCTCATGCGTGCCCGAAAGCACGATGCGGATTGTCTTCATTTGGTCGGGCGTTATCTTCCGCTTGATGACTGCCGTGCGGATGCGGTGGCTTATCGCTTCGGTGCGGTCTGCCACACCGTCGGGAAACTCCACCAGCTCACGGTTGAGGTGGATGCGTGTCGGGTCTGCGTTCTTGGGCGTGGTCTTGCGTTCGATGTGGTCGGATGCGCCCGTGTCAGCCGACCCTTTCGCCTTGT
>OIWT01000164.1_pt1 | contig 94835 bp, 87 predicted proteins | sample 1587701 | NCBI WGS metagenome assembly OIWT01 (sample SAMEA3888904, study PRJEB22519) | human gut metagenome | biome: human gut; feature: human-associated habitat; material: faeces | place: Denmark | collected 2009
GCCACCGCTGCGGCGGGATTGCTCATCGGCAAAAGCCTTTCCGGAACCACCCGCTAAGCGGGTGGTTTTCGTAAGAACTCCTCCTTCGTCGGAGTTCTCTATACAAAAACAAATGGAAGCCGCACGGCTTCCCTTTGTTTTCAGCTTATAGGGAAATTTACAACACAAAAGAAACATAAAGAAACTTTTTCTTTATGTTTCTATACGGCGGCAGCTCTAAAACTGTCTCGGCAACGCCGACCGAGTTTGCTCCGCAAATCGGTCAATTCACCACTGGAGAAGGCTAATAGTTACTTCCGTCAGCGCACGGGCTAAATTCACGATGCCTCGTCTCGGCGACGCCAACCGCGTTTGCTTCGCAAATCGGTCAATTCCCCACTGGAGAAGGCTGGCAAAATGCCCTGATTTCGTCCGCGCACAGACTTCCCCACGCCCGCGCCACCCATTATCCAGCGGGCGTGCAGACAATGCGTGCACGAATCTGCTCGGCTTTTTCGTGCGCTATGTTCGCACGCGTGGTAGTATGAGGTTGCGGGAAGCGCAAAACCACCGACTTTTGCTCTGCCCTTTATTGCACGCACTTGCCACGCACTACTTCCTGCGACTAACTCGTGCACGCGGTGGGTGTTTTTTAAGAGGGTGGAAAGCCCTCTTAAATGACTTTTGGTACTTTTGGTCATACAAAAGTACGATAAGAGAAAAAGTATCTTTATGTTTCTTTTCAAAATCACACTGAAAACACCCCACATCAAAATACGGAGCGGCATCCCGCTCCGTATTTTGACTTGTTTTTCTCTTATCCCTGCAAAAATACAGGCTGTGTTTGCCTGCCCGCAAAGGCTGATGCCATTGTTTCCTTCAGCCGCGAAAAATCGCATACGAGCGAGCTCGGCTTTTTCTCGGGGTCATCCTGAAACATCGGCACAAAATAGATATTTTTGCGTGAAAGAAGCGTGCCTATATTCTTCAGATTTGCCGAGAGCGCATCGTTTGTCGCAAGCGCTATCACGACAGGACGGTTTGAACGAAGCTGTGCCTTTGCCGCCATAGTAACAGGCGTATCGGTTATGCCCGCCGCCATTTTGGCAAGGGTATTTCCGGTGCATGGCGCTATCACGAGCATATCGAGCACCGTTTTCGGTCCTATCGGCTCGGCATCCGCTATCGTATGGATTATTTCCTTTCCGCATATCTCGGAAACGGTTTTTCTTATATCCTCCGCTCTGCCGAATCTCGTATCGGTTTCATATACACTGTCGCTCATCAAGGGTAATATGTCATTGCCCTCGGCGGCAAGTGAGCGAAGTATTCCTATAGATTTTCCCACGGTGCAAAAAGAACCGCAGAAGCAATATCCTATCATGCTTCCCCTCCTTTTTCTGTTTCCCTTATAATATTCATTACCGTATCGGCGATATAACCGCCCGCGGTATCAGGCGCAACTCTGCCCGGAAGCGAAAGTGCCGATATCACCTTTATTCCGCATTCGCGTGCGCAGATACAGTCAACTCCGCCCGGTTTTGAAGCAAGGTCTATTATCAGCGTATCGCGGCGCATTTTCCCGAGCACTGCGCTGTCTATCACAACTCTCGGCACAGTATTGAAAACGCAGTCATATTCCGCAATATGCGCACTTATCGCATCAAATTCCTCCGTGCCGTAGCCGTAAGCCCTTGCCCATGCTCTCGCATGGATTTTTCGCGCAAATACCGTGACCGAAACGCCGAGTGCCGCCAGCTTATGTGAAAGAATATTCGCCACTCTGCCGAATCCCAGCACCGCTGCCTTCATGCCGTTAAGAGTTATCGGCAGCTCATCCATGGCGATGGCAACAGCACCCTCGGCTGTCGGTATCGCGTTCATAACCGTCAGCTCCTCACGCTCGTAGTAGTCTATGCACTTTATCTTCCTTTCGCCTGTCCGGAGAAGAAACTCCTGCGGTATCATGCCGCCGAGAAGCAGTGCGTCCGGCGGCATTTTCTCCGCTACCTCGTCTATGGTTATCTCCCCGTCGGCAAACGGCGCATTTATGTATATGCCGCCGGAGCCTGCGGGAAGCGGCAGTATAACGATATCTGCGCCTGCGAGCGCCTCCTCTGCGGAGGTGCATTTTTTCGCGCCGCCGAAATCGCCGTTATATATATCTATCCCGTAAAAGCGGACATCAAAGCCTCTCTTTGAAAGCACTCTCGCGAGCGCCGCATGGCGCATATCGCCGCCTATCACGGATATATATTTTGCTGTCATTTTTCATATTCTCCTCTTTTTGTCTTTTTCGGGAGCACACGGATAAAATTATATGTCCCCGATACCTCATAATATGCAGCGTGCGCCTATAGTGCGAATATGGAAATTTTTTCCGGTTAATTCACTTTTTGCGAATATTACGCCGCATGAGTGCGCATAATACACTCACAAGAAAACTTTTCTTAAATCAAAGGAGAAAATAAAAAATGCGTTATCTCGTAATATTCACCTCACTCGTGCTTGCGGTCTGCCTGCTCTGCTCATTTATGCCGACAAAAAACGATATGAAAATATATGACGATATCGTCCGCCTGCATATCATCGCCGCCTCCGACAGCGAAGAGGATCAGCGCCTGAAAGAGGGTGTGCGCGATGCTGTTCTTCCCCTGCTTGCCGACGCCTCGAATCAGGCAAAGAACGCAAAAGAAGCCGAGCTTTTTCTCTCGGCTACGCTTGATGCCGTCCGCGAAACGGCTGAAAACTATCTGCTCTCAAACGGATGCGAATATCCCGTTTCCGTCACGGTCTCGCGCGAGGTGTATCCGGAGAGAACCTTTAAAAACATCACGCTGCCCGCGGGCGAATACACCTCCCTGCGCATAATGATAGGAGAAGCCGTCGGACGCAACTGGTGGGGCGTGCTTTTCCCGCAGCTCTGCACCGGTGCGGCAAGTGCGGAAAAGGAACTGAAAAAAACAGGCTTCACCTCAGACCAGATAAAAATCCTGACCGAGAGCGAAAGCCCGAAATATAAAATTAAATTCAAGATACTGGAGATTTTTTCGTGAAATTTTCATCGATAAATTCGAGTAAAAAGCCGTCACGCACGCCGCTACCGCATGAGACGATGGTATCCACGCCGAGAAAAGCAAAAATCTCTGTATAAGCAAGCAGCCCCGGCATGATGGAATTGAGCCTGTCTCCCGCGATGGCGGAAAGCAACCTGCCGCCGTTTTTCATATCGGCTATCATGCTCTTCTTGAGTATCGGCATATCGGCTGCGGGAAAGCTGTAGCCGTCTGTCGTGCCGGCACCGCCGAAAACCGCCTTATGCAGCTTTGCTATGGTGCGCGCCGTGCCGCCTGTGAGATAAGCCGTTCCGCCGAAGCCGCGGAACTCCTTTTTTGAGCCGATGACCATGCGTGTATATCTGATAATGCTCCACGATTCCGCTCTCGTCGGAAACGGGGGGCTTTTTTTCTGCCGTACATAATTGCGATATAGAGCAAGCGAGCCTATCTTCATACTGGAGAGTGCCTTTATCTCCTTGTTTTCAAAGGCAATCATCTCCGTGCTCCCTCCGCCCATGTCGAGAACAACACCGCGGTTTGCTATAGCGTCGCCGAATCTGCCGAGCATGGCGGCAAAATCATATCGCGCCTCTTTCTCTCCGGTTATCACCGAAATCTCTATGCCAAGCTCGCTTCTGATGCGGTCGGCTATGGCGATGCCGTTTGAAACGGAGCGAAGCCCCGCCGTGGCAAAAGCCATAACGCGGCGGCAGCCGTAATCTTTCGCCTTCTCCCGAAAGCCCGCGAGCGTCTGCATCAGCATTTCCGTGCCGCGCTCGGTTATTTTTCCGCCCGAAACAAGCGCCGCAAGTCCCAGCATATTGCGTGCCGATGCCGCGATGGAATATTCCCTGCTCTCGGTATTTATATCATATATGTTCATCCGCACGCTGTTTGCACCTATGTCAATCACAGCGCATCTGTAAAACCTGTTATGCATATCAACTCTCTCATGAAAAAACATTACTTTTTTATATTATCACATTTTCTTCTAAATATCAATAAAAATATGCAATATTTTCGCCCACTGTGAATATATCTTTTAAAAAGAATGTCTTTTCGCATGGAGGGCAGATAATATGTTCGGATGGATAATAGCGTTTTTTTCAGGTATAGCAAAGCTTTTTTTGCGTGTATCGTATACGCAGAATTTCCCGCCGCCGCTCTCTCCGGAGGAGGAAGCGGAATGCTTTCGCCGCATGAAAAACGGTGAGCGACATGCGCGCGATATGCTTATAGAGCACAATATGCGTCTTGTCGCACATATTGTGAAAAAATATTACACAGCGGCGCAGAATCAGGAGGATCTCATCTCCATAGGCACGATAGGGCTCATAAAGGCGATAGATTCCTTCAATCCCGAAAACGGCGTGCGCTTTGCCACATATGCGGGCAAATGCCTGCAAAACGAGATACTCATGCATTTCCGTTCGCAGAAAAAGACCTCGGGTGAGGTCTATATCAATGACCCGATAGACACGGATAAGGACGGCAACCCTCTCACATATATCGATATCATCAAAGTAGACGACAATATAGCCGCAGAGCTTGATGCAAAAATAACGGGAAGCAAGGCTCTGCGGATAATCGCAAACGAACTCGACGAACGCGAGCGTGCCATCATCATCCTGCGCTACGGGCTTTCCGGCAAGCCCGCGATAACACAGCGTGAGGTGGCGCAAAGGCTGAAAATATCGCGCTCGTATGTTTCCCGAATAGAGAAATCCGCACTTGAAAAAATAGAGGCGCGGCTGAAAAATTCCTGCTTCTGACGCGGCAGTCATAAGGTGCCGCCTCCCGGCATATAATAAAGCGATAATATAATAACCGTCTGCGGCAAGGGCGGTTTTTCCCCATAAACCTTGCCGAGAAAGCGAGTAACGATATGAATATGCAAAACGGCAATAAGGACAAAAATTTCTGCGTGATGACAAAGGTCTTTAACGGCTGCTCGGAAAAGGAAAATACCGAGAAATACGACCTGCCCGATTATCTTCCCGATGTAAACAAGCTTCTGCGCGTGGATGCGCGCCTTGTCGGCATGAACAGATATGTAAACGGCGACACGCTCGAATACGACGGGAGCATACTTTACAGCATTCTCTATGCCACGGCGCAGGGCGAGATGAGATGCGCATCGTTTGAGTCGCCCGTGTCGGGCAGTATGCCGGTCTCCGGCTATGAGGACGGCTGTCTGCTCGATTTCAATGCCGCGGCTGAAAATGTGACCTGCCGCCTGCAAGGTCCGCGCAAGCTGACCGCCAAGGCAAAAATCCGCATCTGCGCCACGATATACTGCGAAAAATGTACCGAGCCCGTTTTCGCGGGAAAGCTGACGCCAGAGGAGCGCGCAAATATGCAGTATCTCTATGAGAGCATTGAGTGCGAAACGCAGGAAAGCTTTGAGGTTCGCGGAAATTCCGTAAGCGAAGATATAGAGCTTCCCTCCGGCATGCCGCCGGTATCGGAGATAATCTCCGTCGACACGGATACATACGTCTACGAGATGCGCCCGAGCGAGCAGGGACTCTCATATAAGGGCGATGTGATAGCAAACATTCTCTATTCCTCTAAAAAGCCCGCGGAAAATGAAGAAGAAGCCGCGGAAAACGGCGGTATGCTCTATGCTTCTCTTGTCCGCAAAATTCCGATATACGGCGACATCCCCGCAGAAACGGACGAAACTCCCGTTTTCTGTCTCGGCAGAGCCGAGATAACAAAGCTCGAATATCGCCCGCAGGAAAACAGCCTCGGCGAGAGCCGTATTATCGAGATAGATTTTGACTATGATATTTTTGCCGACTGCTACTATAACGAAGAAAGCAATGTGGTAAAGGATATCTATTCGCTCGACTATGAAAACGGCAATGAATATTCTTCCCTTTCCTTCCGCAATGTGGCAAAGGCACAGACCTTCAATTTCTCCGTTAACAGCACCGAGCAAAACAGCGATGCGGAATTTTCCGCAGCAGTATCGACAGTCGCCTCCGCTTCCGTCGAGAGCGTGACAAAAGACTCGGGCAAGCTCATATTTGAGGGCAAAGCCGAGGTATCCGTTATACTGACAAACGGCGACGGACTGTTCATTGGAAAGAATTATACCGTTCCGCTCCGTGCTGAGGCTGACGCGGGCAAAACAGCGGATAATTTCACATATGCCGTCACAAGTGCCGTGATATTTGCCGCAAGCCGTGCCGACAGTGAAAAGATAGCCACCGACCTTGAGATAGCGATAGCTTACGTCACCTTCAACGAATATGAAACGCTCGCCGTCACGCAGAGCACCGTCTATAAGGATAAACCGGTATATGCACCCGAGCATTCGGCTGTGGTGATATATTATCCCGTGAAGGATGAAAAGCTCTGGGGTATCGCCAAGAAATACAATACGACAGAGGATGCCATCCGCCGCGCAAACGGAATCACCGGAGATTACGCCACGGGAAATATGATAGTGGTGCCGAAAAAATAAGAGAAAAAGAGAACCTGCGCACTCAGTATCATTAAGTTAATTTCGTAACTGAAAAGTACGATAAAGAAAGAAAAACAAAGTCATAACCACCGGCAAAGCCGGTGGCTTGCTCAGCCCTATAAGGGCATGGTGCTGGCAGGGCTGAAAGCCCTCTGAAAAAGACTGACATTTGCAAATTTGCACTGCAGTCGCAAATGCGACAACCACTACTTTTCGCCTCCCTTGTGTAAAGGGAGGTGCCGAGCAACGCGAGGCGGAGGGATTGCAAAATTCACATGACAGAAACAATCCCTCAGTCGCCTGCGGCGACAGCTCCCTTTGCACAAGGGAGCCACCGCTGCGGCGGGATTGCTCATCGGCAAAAGCCTTTCCGGAACCACCCGCTTAGCGGGTGGTTTTCGTAAGAACTCCTCCTTCGTCGGAGTTCTCTATACAAAAAGACCCCTGCCGCGGTTAAAGCCGAGGCAGGGGATAAAGTCTATATAAAGAGAAGCGGCTGTGACGCTTCGGATGTGCGCGAATATTTCGGTCTGTAAACCAAAAGCCGTCGGGATTGCCCGACGGTTTTTGCGTCTATTTATATTGCGGTATGCCGTCCCATGCCTTGCCGTCCCATTCAAAGAAAAGCTCGGCATATTTATCCTCAAAAAACATGGGGAGGTAATATTTGAAATTCATCGAGAGATTCGGCGCGCTTTGCAGAGCCTTGCGCGAAATCCAGAAGCATCTGCCCTCGTGAGTCGGTTTGCAGAGTTCTCCCGAGTATACTTTCGTGCGGAAAAGAAACTCGAGATATCGCTCGCCGCTTTCCGCCGCCCAGTGTACTATGCCGCATGGCTCGAGCGCGGAAATGTCCAGTCCTGTTTCCTCTTTTGCCTCGCGCACGGCGCTTTCGTATATGCTCTCGCCCGCCTGAACCTTGCCGCCGGGGAATGTTATCCCGCCCCAGTCGGGATGGACCTTATCGAGCGCGAGAACCTCGCCGTTATCGTTATATATCATCACCATATTGACGATTTTTGTTTTTACTTCGCTCATAGCTTCACCTTATATACAATTGTATATTATGAAAAAGCCTTGCCACAGCAAGGCTTTTTCATAATGTGAGATTTTATTATTTGCTTCTTGTGATGTTTTCTTCGCTTGCTTTTGCGATGAAATCGTCGAGAGACATAACGGTGGTTTTGCCGTCGCGATCACGAACGGCGACAGTGCCGTTTTCGACTTCCTTATCGCCGAGCACGAGCATATAAGGCACCTTTTCAAGCTGAGCCTGACGTATCTTATAGTTGGCACTCTCGCTGCGCAGATCTGTCTCTGTACGGAGCTTTGCCTTGCGCAGAGCGTCGTTCACTTCCTTTGCATAGCCTGCGGCGCGGTCGGTGATGGTGATTATCTTCGCCTGAATCGGAGAGAGCCAAAGCGGGAATTTGCCGCCGAAATGCTCTATGATAACGCCGATGAAGCGTTCTACAGAGCCGAATACAACGCGGTGAATCATAACAGGGCAGTGCTTCTCGCCGTCGGCACCCGTATATTCGAGACCGAATCTGCCGGGGAGCTGATAGTCAAGCTGGATGGTGCCGCACTGCCATGTTCTTCCGAGGCTGTCCTGAATATGGAAGTCAAGCTTCGGTCCGTAGAATGCGCCGTCACCTTCGTTTACGATATATGACTTGCCGATGCTCGTGATGGCATCTGCCAGAGCGTCGGTTGCGATTTTCCAGTCCTCCTCGGAGCCGATATGGTCCTCGGGCATTGTGGAAAGCTCTATCTTATAGGGCAGACCGAAGAGGGAATAAACCTCATCGAAAAGCTGTGCTATGCGGACAACCTCATCCTTTATCTGCTCGGGAGCAAGGAGTATATGCGCATCATCCTGCGTGAAGCAACGCACGCGGAAAAGCCCGTGGAGCGCACCGGAAAGCTCATGGCGATGTACTCTGCCGAGTTCGCCGTAGCGGATGGGGAGTTCCTTATATGAATGAGGCTCCAGCTGGTAAACGAGAATACTGCCGGGGCAGTTCATCGGCTTTATCGCAAAATCCTCGCCGTCGATGACGGTGGTATACATATTTTCCTTATAATGCTCCCAGTGTCCCGAGGTTTCCCAGAGAGTGCGGCGCATGATCTGCGGCGTGGATATCTCGTCATAGCCCCACTTGCTGTGAACCTCATGCCAGTAGTCGATGAGGGTATTGCGCAGGAGCATACCTTTCGGGAGGAAGAAAGGCATACCGGGCGCTTCGTCGCGGAGAGCGAAAAGTCCCAGCTCCTTGCCGAGCTTTCTGTGGTCGCGCTTCTTTGCCTCTTCTATGCGGGTGAGATATTCTTCCAGATCCTCTTTCTTTGCGAAAGCCGTGCCGTAGATGCGGACGAGCATCTTGTTTTTCTCATTGCCGCGCCAGTATGCGCCCGCAACGCTCGTGAGCTTGAATGCCTTGACGGCGGAGGTATAGGTCACATGAGGACCTGCGCAGAGATCTGTGAAATCGCCCTGGCGGAAGAAGCTTATTGTGGCGTCCTCGGGCAGGTCGTTTATCAGCTCTGTCTTGTAGGGCTCGCCCATTTCCCCGGTGAGCTTCAGCGCCTCTTCGCGGGGAAGAGTGAAGCGCTCAAGCTTGATATTTTCCTTTACTATTTTTTTCATCTCGGCTTCGATTTTCGATAGGTCGTCCTCGGTGAAGGGGGTTTCGCGGTCGAAATCGTAATAGAAGCCGTCGGCGATGGCGGGACCTATCGCGAGCTTCGTATCGGGATAGAGGCGCTTTACAGCCTGCGCGAGAATATGTGACGCGGTGTGACGGAGGGCATGCCTGCCGAGCTCTTCTTCAAAAGTGCTCTCAACGATGCTTCCGTTCTGATCAATGATTTTCATGATTTTTTCTTCCTTTCGATAAAAAATAAAACCCCATTGCAAAATGCAATGAGGTGCTTTTGATAAACACGGTTCCACTCAAGGTTTAACTCTTGCCTGCGATAACGGGCAGCACCGACACGCCATTTCCTGCGTGCGCCATAGAAAGGGTGGTAACAAAAACGATACTGCAAGCCGCTCGCAGCAAGTGCGGCTCTCTCTGGGGCAGCATAGCGAAGAGTTTTGTCCCTCTCGGCTTTCATTATAAAAATATAATACGCCAAAAACTGCGATTTGTCAAGAGAAAAACGCGGATTTTTATCAAAAATATTTTTATACAGATGTATTTTTGCCTGAAATATAAAAAATACAACCGTATAATTTACAGAAAACTGCATTTTAAGGACAAAATTTAGATTAAAATACAATATATGGAGCAAAAACGGCATTTTTTATTGACAAGAACGAAAAATCCGTGTATAATACAATACAAAGGATGTGAGAGCATGATTATTTTACAGAACGGCGTGATATCCGTCGGCATAGAGCCTTATGGGGCGGAGCTTTCGAGTATCAAAAATCTGCGAACGAACAGGGAATTCATCTGGTCGGGAGACAGCACCTACTGGAGCGGGCAGTCGCCTATTCTTTTTCCGATAGTCGGCAGGCTTTTCGGCGACAGCTTTGAATACGGCGGTGAAAAATACTATCTCCCCAAGCACGGATTCGCGAGAAAGAGCAATTTTGATATAGTGCGCACAGAGGAGACCGAGGCGCAGTTCCGTCTTTGCTCAAGCGCGGATACAAAGCGCGTTTACCCTTTTGACTTTCAGCTGGATGTCGGCTTTTCCATTGAGGAAAAGAAATTGAATGTTACTTACCGTGTGAAGAATACCGGTGATATTGCCATGTTCTTTTCCATCGGTGCTCATCCCGCTTTCAACTGCAAGATGGGCGATTTTATCAAGTTTGACGAGTATGAAACGCTGGAGACATATACTTTCGACACAAGCTCCTTCCGAACGGGAACAAAGCCTTTTATGGAGCGCAGGAAAAATATAGAGATAACAGAGCATCTTTTTGATGATGATGCGCTCGTTTTCAGCGGCATGAAGAGCCGCGGACTGGAGATAATATCAAGGGGCGGCAGCAGGATTGTCCGCGTGGATTACGGTAATGCGCCCTATCTCGGCATATGGGCAAAGCCCAGTGCGCCTTTTGTCTGCATTGAGCCGTGGTTCGGCATAAACGATGCGCCCGAGGTCAGCGGAAATATTTCCGAAAAAGAGGGAATATTGGCGCTCGAAGCCGGCTCCGAATTTGAATACACTTACAAAATCACGGTGGCGTGAAAAAAGCAAAATTATAAATCGGCGTGTCGCATATGCGGCGCGCCGATTTCGGTTTGTCAGGGAAGTTTGATTTTGCTGTCAGCGGGACGGTGCAAAGAAAATCACTTCATATTCATATAAGTAAAAAGCCTCCTTTGATATCCCGATTGCGAAATATCAAAGGAGGATGCAGGCGACAGCCTGACTGTCATTTCATTATCACTGCGGCGAGCGCATTCACGCTGCCGTCGGCAAAGGTGCTTTTGACGGTATATTTCTCCCCGTCAAAGTAATAGCAGAGCGAAAGCTCATCGCCGAGCTTTGCCTCATGCAGATATGATATGCAAAAGGCGGAGACACGCTCTGCCGAGAAATCCGGCACGGCTGAGAGAAGCATATCGGCATACCATGTATTGTTCATATGCCTGTTTCTGTCGATGAAGCTGTATGGCACGGTGAATTTTCCGGCAGCCGTCATTTCCTCTGTTTTTACAGGCTTTATCCTGCTGTCAAAGGTGGTGGCGGAGGATCTTTCCTCTGCGTCAAATGTATGTCCGAGCTCGTCAACGCGCACAAAAGAGCGGTCGCTTATGCGCACGAGCGCAAACTGCGCATGTGCGAGCGCCACAAACTCCCCGCCGCGGCGAACCTCGTAAGTACGCCCGAATTTTACCCCGTGCGAAATCTCCGCAAAGGTAGTGACCTCGATTTCCTCTTCCATATATATCGGTTTATAAATATCGACATTCATGGCGCTGAGGATAAAGGCGGTATCGCGGCGGCGAAGCTCATCTTCGGTGAGCCCGTAGTTTACGGCGAGCTGTTCGTTTGAGGCGGCATGCAGATATTTCAGCAGACCTGCGGGTCGGATGACCCGCATGCTGTCCGCATCATGCATATCGGTGATTATTGTTTTATGCCACTTCATTTTCCTGTGCGATTACGCCTTGCCGTTGGAGCCGAGAACATCGACCATCTTGTGTGTGACCATCTTCTTTACTTCGTCGCGTGCAACAGAGAGATATGTGCGCGGGTCGAAAACGGAGGGGTCGTTTGCGAGAACACGGCGGATAGCGGCTGTCATGGCGAGACGTATATCGGAGTCGATATTTATCTTGCAGACTGCCATCTGAGCTGCATGACGGAGTTCATCTTCGGGGATGCCGATAGCATCGGGAAGCTTGCCGCCGAGAGCGTTTATTTCCTTTACATATTCCTGAGGAACGGAAGAAGCGCCGTGCAGAACTATCGGGAAGCCGGGAAGTCTCTCGGAGATTTCCTCGAGAATATCAAAGCGGAGCGGGGGCGGAACAAGGATGCCGTCGGCATTTCTTGTGCACTGCTCGGGCGTGAACTTATATGCGCCGTGGCTTGTGCCGATGGCGATTGCGAGCGAATCAACGCCTGTCTTTGTTACAAATTCCTCAACCTCTTCGGGGCGTGTATATGTGGAATCCTCGGCGGAAACGTGAACATCATCCTCGATGCCTGCGAGCTTGCCGAGCTCACCCTCTACGACAACGCCGTGTGCATGAGCATATTCCACAACCTTCTTTGTGAGGGCGATATTGTCCTCAAAAGAATGCTTGGAGCCGTCTATCATGACGGAAGAAAAGCCGCCGTCGATGCACGCCTTGCAGATATCGAAATCCGCGCCGTGGTCGAGATGGAGAGCGAAGTCAACGCCGCTGTCCTCAGCTGCCGCATGAGCGAGAGCCATGAGATAAGCATGCTTTGCATACTTGCGTGCGCCTGCGGAAACCTGAAGTATGACAGGAGATTTCTGCTCTGCCGCAGCTTCGGTGATAGCCTGAACTATCTCCATATTGTTGATGTTGAAGGCGCCTACGGCATAGCCGCCCTCATAAGCCTTTTTGAACATTTCCTTTGTTGTTACTATAGCCATTTTCTGAACCTCTTTCCCGCGGGAGCGGTTTTTATTCCGAATACCCGCGAAATAAAATTTTTACCGTCCTTTATTTTATACTATTTTCGCGTTTTTTGCAACAGATTTTTGAAAATTTTTGAAAATATAGGATTTTTTCATAAAAACCCTTTACAATCGGGAAAAACTATGGTATAATTCTAACCGTATGCGGTCGCCTGCTTGGTTTGCGGATATAAGGCTTTTTACAAGCGCTTCACCCGCCGCTTGCTCTGCTGTGCGATTTCTGCATAAAATAATTTTTATGAGGTGAAAATCATGCTTGACAAAGAAGCAAAACAGGGCGTTATCGCCGAGTACAAAACCCATGAGACAGACACAGGCTCTCCCGAGGTTCAGATTGCCATTCTCACAACGAGAATCAACGAACTCACAGAGCATATGAAGAAGAATCCCCACGACCGCCACAGCGGCAGAGGACTTCTCAAAATGGTAGGTAAGAGAAGAAACCTTCTCGGTTATCTCCAGAAAAAGGATATCGAGCGCTATCGTGCGATAGTAAAGAAGCTCGGTCTCAGAAAGTAATTTTGCGGCAGGGGCGCGTTTTCGCAAACGCGTCCCTGCAGTGTTTGTCCGAGTCGGTTTTTCAGATTGAATTATCCCGCAAAATTCCGTTTTGTCTTGTATAGCAGTTAATAAAGAGCCCGAATGCGGAAGCTTTCCGGCTTTTCATTAAGTGCTAAACAGGTCGGGCGTTTTTTTGCGGATAAGAAATAAAAAATTTTATTTTCAGGAGGCAAAAAATGCAGAAAGTATTTGAAAATTACAAAGTATTCGAGTATAACTACGCCGGCAGACCTCTCAAGGTCGAGGTCGGTAAGGTTGCTGGCCTTGCAAACGGCTCTTGCGTGGTAAGCTACGGTGAGACAGTCGTTCTCGCCTGTGCTACGGCAAGCGCAAAGCCGAGAGACGGTATCGACTTCCTTCCGCTTTCCGTCGACTATGACGAAAAGCTCTATTCGGTAGGTAAAATCCCCGGCGGATTCCTTCGCCGCGAGGGCAAGCCGTCCGAGAAGGCTATACTCACAAGCCGTGTTATCGACCGTCCCGTACGTCCTCTTTTCCCGAAGGATCTGCGCAACGATGTCGCTCTCACTCTGACGGTTATGTCCGTTGATCCCGACTGCTCACCCGAGATCACAGCCATGATAGGCGCATCCATCGCGCTTTCCATCTCCGATATTCCGTGGAACGGACCTATCGGCGGCGCTTTTGTAGGTCTTGTTGACGGCGAGATTGTCATCAACCCCACGGCGGAGCAGCGCAAGGTAAGCGACCTTGAGCTTACCGTAGCGGCAAGCGAAAAGAAAGTCGTCATGATCGAAGCGGGTGCCCGCGAGGTTGACGACGACACGATGTTCAATGCAATCATGAAGGCGCACGAAGAGATAAAGAAGCTTCTCGTTTTCATAAGCGAGATAATTGCCACAGTCGGCAAGCCGAAATTTGAATATCCCTCTTGCGAGCTTGACCATGATATGTTTGATGAGATTTTCGCATATTGCGAGGCGGCTGTCATGGAAGCTCTCGATACAGACGACAAGACAGTACGCGATGCAAAGATGCAGCCTATAATGGACGATATCCTCGAGAAATTCTCCGAGAAATACGAGGGTCTTGATGTGATGCTCCCCGAGCTTATCTACAAGATTCAGAAAAAGATTGTCCGCCGTTGGCTCCTCAATGACAAAAAGCGTGTGGACGGCAGAAGAATGGACGAAATCCGTCCTCTTGATGCCGAGGTTGCACTCCTGCCGAGAACACACGGCTCGGGACTCTTTACCCGCGGTCAGACACAGGTTCTCACCGTGGCTACACTCGGTCCGCTCTCCGACAGCCAGATGCTCGAGGGACTTGATGACGAAACTTCCAAGAGATATATGCACCACTACAATATGCCCGGCTATTCCACAGGCGAAGCAAAATCCCTGCGCAGCCCCGGCAGAAGAGAAATCGGTCACGGTGCGCTAGCAGAGCGTTCGCTCGTTCCCGTGCTTCCTTCCGTTGAAGAATTCCCTTATGCAATGCGTCTCGTTTCCGAGGTAGTAAGCTCAAACGGCTCTACCTCGCAGGCTTCCGTATGCGGCTCTACACTCGCACTCATGGATGCGGGTGTTCCGATAAAGGCTCCTGTAGCCGGCATTTCCTGCGGTCTTATCACAGCAGAGGACGGCTCTTGGGATACGATGATTGATATTCAGGGTCTCGAAGATTTCTACGGCGATATGGACTTCAAGGTTGCCGGCACACACAAGGGTATCACCTCCATTCAGATGGATCTGAAGATTGACGGTCTTACACCGGAAATAATCAGGCAGGCTTTCGCACAGACTCACAAGGGCAGAGATTATATCATAGATGAAGTTATCCTCAAGGCTATTCCCGCTCCCAGAAAGGAAATGAGCAAGTATGCTCCCAAGATGATAACAATGAAGATAAATCCCGATAAGATTCGCGATGTCATCGGTTCCGGCGGCAAGATAATCCAGAAGATTGTTGCCGAGACAGGCGCTAAGATTGATATCGAGGATGACGGCACAGTTTATATTCTCGCGGTTGACCAGCAGTCCGCAAAGGATGCCAAGGCTATCATCGATGCCATCGTATTCGAGCCTGTAGAGGGTTGCTGCTACAACGGCACCGTAACAAGGATTATCCCCATCGGCGCTTTTGTTGAGATTGCTCCCGGAAAGGAAGGTCTTGTCCACATTTCAAAGCTTGCAAACAAGCGCGTTGAGACTGTCGAGGATGTTGTCAGCGTAGGCGACAATGTAACAGTCAAATTCCTCGGAACAGACGAAAAGGGCAGACTCAATCTCTCCATGAAGGACGCTCTTCCCCAGTAATCGGATATATGTATAATAGAAGCGCGGAAAAACCAAACGGTTTTTCCGCGCTTTTGTGTTTCGGATATCGGTTGTGGGTTTTCTTTACGAAAACACCGAGAAAATCAGATTAACAAGCATACATGTAAACGCACCGAAGAGAGTCGGCAGAGCCGCGGCAATAAGCATCCAGCGCGTACTGCCCGTTTCCTTTTTCACGGAAATAAGCGTGGTGGAGCAGGGAAAATGCGCCATGGAAAATATCAGGAAGCAGAGCGCTGTTTTTATGCTCCAGCCGTTGGCGGTCAATATGGCACCGACCTCGGTTATAGCTCCCGCTTCCGTCAGCTCGCTGCCGGAGGTATAAGCCATTAGTATTATCGGCAGGACTATCTCGTTTGCGGGCAGTCCGAGCAGAAAAGCCGCGAGTATAACGCCGTCCATGCCGCAGAGAGCGGCAAGCGGTTCGAGGAAAAGGCAAATATGCGAGAGCAGAGTGACACCGCCGAGGGTGATATTTGCGAGAAGCCAGATAAGCAATCCTGCCGGAATGGCTATCATCACGGCTCTGCCGAGAACGAAAACAGTCCTGTCCAGCATGGAGCGCACTATCACGCGCGGTATATTCGGCTTGCGATACGGCGGCATCTCGAGAATAAACGATGACGGCTTGCCATGCAGGATTGTCGACGAGAGAAGCCTTGACGCTATAAGCGTGAATATCACGCCGAGCAGTATCACCGCGGCGAGAATGAGTGCACAAACGACGGACGGAAGTCCCGTGCCTGCCGAGAAAAACACGGTTATAACCGTTACAAGAGCGGGGAAGCGCCCGTTACAGGGCATGAAAGCGTTTGTGAGTATTGCGATGAGACGTTCCTTTTCCGAATCGATTATTCTCGCTCCGACAACACCCGCTGCATTACAACCAAGCCCCATGCACATGGTAAGCGACTGCTTGCCGCAGGAGCCGCAGGCGGCAAAGCACCTGTCAAGATTATATGCTATTCTCGGCAGATAACCGATATCTTCAAGCAGAGTGAAAAGCGGGAAGAATATCGCCATGGGTGGAAGCATGACTGCGACTATCCACGCAAGCGTGCGATATATGCCGAAGATCAGCATGCCGATAAGCCATTCCGCCGCTCCGACAGCTGTCAGCGCGCGGTGCAGTACGCCTTCAAATTTGCCGAATAGGGAGGAAAGTGCTTCGGAGGGATAGTTTGCGCCGACGATGGTTATCCAGAAAATGACGGCAAGCAGCATAGCCATCGCGGCAAATCCGGTTAATCTGCCGCAGAGTATCCTGTCGGCACGCGATGAAGCAGGGCTTTCCTTGCCTGTGCGCTTTATCGCACGACTGCAGATTGCCGCCGCGTATTCGGAAATGGTATGTACCGCCTCGGCATTTATCGCCTCACTGTCGAGTCCTATACCGCGCAGTCGCTCCTTTTCCGCATTCAATGCCGCTTCGTCTGTCACGCTGTATTCGTCATGCTCAAGCAGAAAACCGGCATCGCCCTCGAGCAGGCGCAGGGCAAAGAAACGCTCCTTTCCGACAGGCGCTTTTATTATAGGAAGAAGATTTGCCATCGCTTTTTCCAGTTCGTCGGTGTAGCGCAGGGAAATGCCTGATTTGGGATTTTCCGCCGCCTCGTGAATGCGCGGCGCGACAGCGGCAACACCTGTTCCTTTGCCTGCGCTTGTGCCGACTGTAGGAATGCCGAGCAGACGCTCGAGCGCGGTGATATCCGGTGTGATACCGTTTGCTTTTGCTTCGTCGAGCAGGTTCACACAGAGCAGAATATGCGGCGTTATCTCCGAAATCTGAATGAGCAGATTGAGATTTCTTTGCAGGCGGGAAGCATCGCAGACTACGATGACCGCCTCGGCATCGCCGAAGCAGATGAAATCACGCGCGGCGGCTTCCTCCTCGGAATTTGCCGACAGGGAATAGCACCCGGGCAGGTCGACAAGCGTACAGCCCGCATCGCGGCAATAGCCTGCGGCAAGCCCGACAGTTTTGCCTGTCCAGTTTCCCGTGTGTTGCTTCAGCCCCGTGAGATGATTAAAAATCGTGCTTTTGCCTACATTCGGATTGCCCGCGAGCGCGACTCTCCTGCCACAAAATTCCGTTTTATTCGTTAAGCTTTTTCCCGTAGAGCTGCCTGTCAGTCCCATTTTCATCCTCCGTCAGTAAAATTTTGCATGCGTCCTGCCGTCGCAGAGCAATGACTGTGCCGAGTATCTTATATGCACAAGGGTCGCCGAGCGGGCTGATGCCTGTTTTTTCAACGGCAGTGCCGCACGAAAAACCGAGATCCATAAGTCGTCGCAGGAGTGCACCTTTTTCATTTATATCATATATTATGCCTGCCGAACCTATCGGAAGCTCGGCAAGAGTTTTTGCATAGGTTTGTCTTTTTGTCATTTCTGTAGTTGCCTCCTGTGATAATATATGCGGTGGCGTATGTGCCGTGAAAGGCATGGCGAAAGGCAATATCCGCGTTTTATAGCGAAATATGTCTTTTTATACTGCAACGGATATGATTTCGGGCGGCAGGGAAGCGAAATATATTTTTCGCTTTTAATAAAATGCTTGACAATGAAGCGGTATTTATGCTATACTGTACGGGCAATGAAAATATTGGGGTGTAGCCAAGCGGTAAGGCACGGGACTTTGACTCCCGCATTCGTCGGTCCGAATCCGGCCACCCCAGCCATGATGACAAGTCAATTTAGATCCGAACGAGGAAAAACGAGAAAACGGGAGATTTCGAGAGATTTCTCCCGTTTTTTCGACCCTGAAGTTTTTCGAAATTTTGTAGATGCATTTCGGGCATTTCGGGTCTGTAGCCGGATTCGAACCGCCACACACTTTCCGAAGCCTTTCAAAAATCCTTCCCATTCAAAATTTTTTACAAACCCATAGATGCAACGGTCTTATGGACAGATTTGAACTTGTAAAACGCTTGAAATGTCTACCAAAGTGTGGTATAATAAAGTGTATTCAAATGAAAGGAGGTAAAAATATGGACTTTAAGCTCCTCATTCGAAGATTTTTCGCATTTGTAATTGACTGGAATATTATGTTTGGTGTTGCTGTGGCACTTATGTTCTATTGCCCCGGGAGCAATCCTGAATATCTGCTTTATCCGAGCATCAAGATGCTTACTTCTGCGGGATTCCTATTGGGACTTATATGGTTGCCCCTTTACTGCTTATTCAAAGATTGCTTATTTGGAAGAAGGAGTTTGGGCAAACTGATCTGCGGTTTGATGATTCAAAATTCCGAAACAGGGGGAAAAGCATCTTTCGGCCGTTTGATTTTGAGAAACGTTACATACGCGATCGTGCAGATTGAAGGAATTGTCGTTTTAGTTAATAAAGGTAAACGATTGGGTGATTCTATCGCTAAAACGCAGGTAGTGAGAAACATTAAGAATACATAGATTTGTTTACAGGTATGGTTCTGCAAGCCCGGAAGATCGCGGTCACTTGCAGCGCGCCTGAATTGACCTGTAGACACATGATGCGTGTCTGATTTAGATGCAGGCACGAAAAAACGAGAAAAGCTGAGATTTCGAGAGATTTCTCCGCTTTTTTCAACGCTGAAGCTTTTCGAAATTTTGTAGATGCATTTCGGGCTTTTCGGCTCTGTAGACAGATTCGAACCGGCGAAATGCATGTTTTGATATAGATTCCCCACAGCAGCAAATCCGTGGACAGATTCGAACCGCCACACACTTTCCAAAGCCTTTCAGAAATCCTTGCCGTTCAAAATTTATTTACAAAGACATAGATGCAAAGGAATTTTGGATAGATTCGGGCTATCGAAACGGTTGAAATGTTTCAAAGTTGTGGTATAATAGATAAAAAAGTATGGGATGTTCCCAACAATATGACAAAGGAGAGTATCAAATGAAGAAAAATCATCTTCGTGAAATAGTTGGCGATAAAATACGCTGGCAATATTTTACATGGCCGCTTTTGATATTGTTGTTTTGCATGATTCTTGTTCCTTACTGTATCTTTGTTTTTTCCTTGAGCATGGGGGAATTCAATTTATCAAAGTGGACTTCTGATCTGTTGATTTCCGTCGAGGTGTGTTTGGGCTTTGCAATTCCCTTTATTATCCTATCATTGCTTAACCGACGATATTTTGGTAAAATTATTTGTGTCATAAATGAAGATGGAATACATCATAAAGACGGTTTGACAAAGTGGGACGACATTGTCAAAATAGAATACGAAATTGAATTGCCGGGTGGAGTAGTCAAAAAGGAAAATTTATTTTGTCACTCTGTCATTCACACAAAAAAACAGAGAATAACGCTTATTCATACACCAATATTCTTTATTTCAAAGGTAAAAAAGTATAAACCATCTATTGATGCAGGCGTTTCGAAAAACAGCAAATGGATGATTGGATTCATCATTGTTATGCTCGTTATTGCAGTACCTATCATACCTCTTCTTACATAGAACTCGTTACAAGCATGGCGTTAAAAGCCCGGTAGAACTCGGAATCTTTTAACTCCCATCATCGCCAAGGGGGGAGTCTACCCTCTGCAAAATCAGTGTGCATCTAAATCAGCCACACACGGTTTTGCATCTAAATCGGACAAACATCACAAGCCTCCCGCGCGTCAGCGCGGGAGTTTTACTTATTACTTCTTCGTTTTTCATTCTTCACTTACACGCGGGAGGTTTGGCGAAGTTCTAAGTAATAGTGAAGAAGTGGAACCCCCTGCTTCACGCAAGATGAGGGCTTCGTTTGTGTTGCGCATAAATACTGTTGATTTTAAACCGAAAGTATGGTATAATTATAAAAAAGTAATGCTGTGAGAAAAAACAGGCAGGGATATTCTTTCGCGATAGCATATGTAAAACCCGCCGCCAGAATCTCCCGCAGCAGACAGATTAAGAGAAGAATTTGTCAAACAGTTTAATCTCAAATCGACATAAGCCAAGAAAAAACAAGGAGGATAAACCACTATGACACCAAAAGAACAATGCGAAGTACTGCTGGACAAATTGCTCCCATTTGCAGAAGAACAGATGAAAAAGCATCGCGAATTTTATCCGTTTGCGGCTGTTATTCTTACGGATGATGCCGTGGAATTAACCGGAAGCTATGACGGCGGCGAACATCCGGAATCAAAAGATGTTATCAAAGATTTGATTCAAATACACAAACAATTGGCGCATGATGGAAAGATTAAAGCCAGCGGAATTGTTTGGAATGCATCTGTGACTTCCGCAGACGGAAAGCCCTCTGATGCTATCATAGTAAGTTTGGAACATAAAGACGATTATTCTGTTATCGTTGGTGAGCCTTATAAAATCGGTCTTTTCAAAAAGGTCACTTTCGGCAGTTTATTTGCAATGGAGGGAAAACACGACATTTTTTGAGAATACATCGGTTATTTCAAAATTTGCGAAAGGGGAAAATATGGTCGAATCAAAAATCTATATAGGGCTGAATGATCTTGCTTCAAATACACAGCTCTTTGAAAATGAAAAATATATCAGCGTACTTCGCAAAGTTTGCCATTCATATAGAGTGCCGTTTTCTTTCAGCGTGCAGGAGGGCGGATATATTTACGAAAGCGGAGAATATGCAAAGGAAACATGCTTGGTGCTTACTCTTATTGATGTCGAAAAGTCTATCGTAAAAGATATTGCGGGGGATCTGTGCGCATTTTTTAATCAGGAGTCTGTTTTGATTACCGAAAACCTGATAGATGCATATTTTATTCGAGAAAGGCTGGAATACGACTGCAAAGAAGATAGTGGCTCTGATTAAGCGGTAACGGAGGGATGATATGGATATCATAAAGACAAGAGCCTTTTATGATCAGATAAAAGATAGCGACCTATGCTCCTGCGATTATTGCAGAAACTATATTTCAAAAATAAAATCATCGTATCCCGAGCTTGCGGAGTATTTGTGCGGTTTGGGTATAGATATCGAAAAGCCTTTTGAGACCATGCCGCTCGAACCCGATAAATCGGGATATATTGATTATTTGTGCGCTCAGTATATCGTTTTCGGAAATCCCGATGATTTTGCGGAAACGACAGTTGGCTCTGTCAATGTGGCTATTGCCGAAATGCATCCCTCGACGCAGGCAGAAGAGCCTCATTTTGTTATTGAAGCGTCCCCTATCCGTTTAAAATGGGTGATGTAGAGAGCGACTTACACAGAGAAGAATATTTACCAAACTGTATAAAAGCTCGGGAAGGGTAATGCCTTTCCCGAGCTTTTTGAGTTTCCGGAGTTTTATAATATTCACGAGTGTCAGCGGTTCATTACTCCCGCCTGCCATTGCCGTCGGAGGGTGCTTCGAGCCGTCTTTCGAGAAAAGAACGAATCCACAGTTGTGTATAGGAATGCAGATCATCGAGCTGTACATTTGACAGTCCGCGACAATATCTGACATATTCGCAGAGCAATCCGTTTACAAAAACGGAAATATCAAGTGACAGATATTCCTTGTTTTTTATGCGTTTGTCACGGTTGCAAAGCTCCAGAAATTTATTTGTCGCTATAGTGGTCAGCTTTTTTGCCGTGAAGAGAAAGTCATTTGAGCGGCAGAGCAACTTGTAGTTTTCATCACTTTCGCTGATATATTGGAAAAATATTTCCGCAAATTTCTCGGCGCTCTCGGCTTCAAGCAACTTGGTATTGCTGAAAAAACGGTCTATAAGCTCGTTTTCATAGTCCTGTGCGATACTGTATGTGTCATCGTAATGCGAATAGAAGGTACTGCGGCTTATATCCGCCCTCCTGCACAGCTCGCTCACCGAAATGCGCGAAATTTCCTTGTATTCCGAAAGCATCTCTGCAAATACGCTTTTGATAATTCGCTTTGTTTTTGCCGATGACCGATTGAGATTTTTAACTTTCATATATATTTTCCTTTACAATTTTATAGACAGTGTACATATTTAGACACTGATTATTATTTTGCTCTTTCATTTCGTTTGCAACTTTATTATAATACAACAGTGTTGAGATGTCAACAGTGTTTAAAAAATAAAACGGGAGGAAATGTATGCACACGATAGAAGCGGAGCATCTGACAAAGGATTACGGCTCCGGTCGCGGCGTATTTGCACTCGTTGCCGCAATGGGACTTACAGGATATATAAATCGGCTCGGTACGCTTCACCAAGAAAGCCCTGCCGCTTTAAAAAGTAAAATAAAATAAAAAAGGAGAATAAAAATGTTTGAATTTTCAAAACTCTGCAAGGAATTTGAGGCGCTCACCGTTCTTGAGCGCGGCGTAATAATGACGGGAAAATCCGCCGAAATTTTCGCAAAGCTTCGTAAGCTTAATGTGCCCGGGGTAGACCCCGTGCAGACGCTTGCCGGATTTATTCTCGGCTCCGTGGTAGCGGACGGGCGCGTGAACGAGCAGGAATATCTCCTGATATATCCCGCACTTATTCATACATTCGGAGATGATTTCGACTTTGAGAGCATTAAGCAATCCTTTAAGGATGACCGCGACGGAAGAAATGCCGTCAAGGAATACACGCAGGAGATGCTTTCACTCATCTCTCGTGCGGATGAGAGCCTTATTGAGGATGTTGTCCTGCTATGCCTCTGCGTTGTGAGCGTGGACGGCAGGATTTCGCCGAGAGAACAGCGCTATATCCGCAAGCTCTGCAAAGCATAAGCAGTATCTGACTCTGCATCCCCGCTTCTCACCTGAGAAGCGGGGATGCTGTGCTTTTTCCTTGACTTTTCGGAATATTGTGGTATAATAAATAAAACAAAACACGGAAAAATCAGGTGTTCAGAGGCAAATGATGATTTACAAAAACGGATTCAGGGAATATTTTCTCATGGCGGTGTTTTTCGGTGTGCCGATGGGCGCTCTCACCGGGCTTATGAAAATGAGCGTCGCGGTCGGGCTTATCGCGGGAGTGTTCTCCGGAGCCGCCTTTATGCTTCTGATGCTTTTGTTTGTGAAGGTTCAGGAAAAGAACTACGCGAAAATGCGCGCGGAACTGTCAAAGCAGAGAAAAATTATCTGTGACGGCGCGGCAACAATACAGGGTACGGGCGGCTGGATGTTTTTCACGGAGCAGGGCTTGGAGTTTTATCCTCATAGGTTCAACACATCAACAGAAGAAATGTTTATCCCGACGGATATGATAACCGATGTGAAAACGCGGAAAAATCAGCTTGTCGTGACTACGGAAAACGGCTTGACATTTGCAATCGTCGTAGCCCGCGTAAAGGAATGGAAAAAGCAGATAGATACCGCGCTGACGGCGGGAAAATAAGGGGAAATAATGAAAGACGATAAGATATGGGAGAAAATGTACGAGGCGGCGACCGCCGTGCAGAACGGGAGAAAAATTTCCGACTATATAGATGCCGGAGGGGTGGCGGCGGCAATTCTCTCGGAGAGCGGGAAAATATATACCGGAGTATGCGTCGATACTGCATGCACTCTCGGCATATGTGCGGAGAGAAATGCAATCTTTCATATGCTGACCTGCGGCGAGAGCCGCATAAGCAGAGTGCTTGCCGTGATGCCTGACGGAAAAACCGGTGCGCCATGCGGAGCCTGCCGCGAGCTGATGGCTCAGCTGATGCCGAAAGATTACGGTAAAACAGAAATAATGCTTGATTATGAGAGCGGGCGCACGGTGACGCTCGGAGAGCTTACACCGGAATGGTGGACAAAATAATGAAGCGGTCAGGACTTTTTGACCCGACACAGATAAAACAGCAGAAAATCCTCGGATTTCCTGCTGCCAGAGTGTTGAAAAAGCATTTTTTACTTTAAAAACAGATAAAAGCATTTTTTTGGCATAGCCTTCTCCTGCGGGAGAAGGGGGACCGCGATAGCGGTGGATGAGGAGTAAAATTGAAATTTTGACGCAAATGCTACTATAATTTGTCTGTAAACACCTCATCCGTCAGCCTACGGCTGCCACCTTCCCCCACTGGGGAAGGCTTTCTTTTTTGTCGATTTTGCGCATCACCAATACTGATTTCTGAATTTAGTTTTTTTGACAGACTGACAGCAGAAAATCCTCGGATTTCCTGCTGTTTTATATTTACCTTTTTACATTGCGGCAAAGGAGATTTTATCCCTCGGAATCTCGACGGTTTTTCCGGTGAGATAGCCGAGAACTCCGCTTTCCTTTGTGAATATCAGCTTATATGAGCAGAGCGCCTGTCTGCAGATGCCTTTTTCGCGGTCGCTTTTGTTTACGGCATATTTTCCGTCGCCCACGAGCGGATGACCTATGCTTGCCATATGTGCTCTTATCTGATGTGTGCGCCCCGTGACAAGCTCGACTTCAAGCAGAGCTTCATCGCCGAGAGTGGCAAGCGTGCGGTATTTTGTCATGATTTTCTTTGCGTCGCCGAGTTTTGCGGGAGGCTTTTTCTTATAGACGCGGACGATATTTTCATCGCCGTTTTTGATGAGATAGCCCTCAAGCGTCGCTTCCTTTTCACGCGGAATTCCGCGCACGCGGCAGAGATAAAATTTCTTTATATCGCGGTTGCGTATCTGGTCGCACAGCTCGCGCAGAGCCTCTGCGGTCTTTGCCGCTATCACAAGCCCCTCTGTATTTCTGTCTATCCTGTTGCAGAGAGCAGGGGAGAATGAACGCTCGCCATCGGGGTCATATTCGCCTTTTTGCCAGAGATAAGCCTTTATCTGCTCGATAAGCGTATTCTGCTCGCCTGCCTCGTCGCTGTGGCAAAGAAGCCCGACGGGCTTATTACATATGAGTATATTCTCATCCTCATATGCTACATCAAAGCGCGGGCGCAGGCTCTTGAAAAAATCTTTTTTCTCGCCTGTCACGAGAAATTCCTCGCTTACAAAAAGCTGGAGCGTATCGCCCTCCTCGAGGATATCCGATATCTCGGCACGCTTTCTGTTGCGCTTTATTTTCTTTGTCCGAATGAATTTATACATCATGGATTTCGGCATATTCGGAAAAGCCTTTGCTATGAATTTGTCAAGGCGCTGTCCTGCGTCGTTTTTATTTATCGTGACAATCTGCATATTTCCCTCACTCGGCTTTGCATATCAGCCTGTCGTTTTTGATTTCCGCGGCATATACGCGCACCTCTTTGCCGCGAAGGTCATCCCCCTCAAGCTCGGCTTCGAGCATATGCTTGGTATGACCGCGGTTTATGCCGTTTTCATATGTTTCGAAAAGCACCGTGCCGCGATAATCGCGATTAGCCTCATAGACGACATCGGCAAGCACCGCTCCCAACTCCGCAAGCTCGCTTGCACGGCGTGTTTTGATATTCTCGGGCACCTGCTCGGGCATACTCGCCGCTTCCGTTCCTTTGCGCGGAGAAAAAGGGAAGATGTGCATATGCAGAAAGCCCGCGCGGCGTGCAAATTCCTCTGTCTCGGCGAAATCCTCCTCCGTCTCACCCGGGAAGCCCACGATGATATCGCAGGTGAAGGTTGCGGCGGGGATTTTTTCCTTTATATAATTTATCGCGTTCATTGCCATGTCGGCATTGTATCTGCGGCGCATGGCGGCAAGCACATTACTGCTTCCGCTCTGGAGCGAGAGATGAAATGAGGGCATGAATTTTTCGCAGGATGCGAGCGTATCAACAAGCGCGGGTTTCAGCACGGAGGGCTCGAGCGAGCCGAGGCGGATGCGATGCACGCCGTCGATTTCGGCTATTTTCAGAATAAGCTCGGAAAGCCCTATGCCGTCGAGATCCTTGCCGTATGATGCGGTTTCTATGCCCGTCAGCACAACCTCGCTGTAGCCCGCCGAAACAAGTCCGCGAATTTCCTCGCAGATATCCTCGGGCAGGCGGGAAACGACCCCTCCGCGTGCGTCTTTTATTATGCAGTAGGCGCATTTATTGTCGCATCCGTCTTCGATTTTGACGAAAGCACGGGCGTTTTCCGTATGGTAGATGCGCATGTTTTCGATAGGCGTATTTCCGAGCTCCGCTATCTCTATGCGATTATCGGCGGCAGAAAGCGAAACGAAATCCGCAGCATATTTTGCCGCGCGGAGCTTGTTTCTGTTGCCGAGGACGAGACGCACACCGTCTATCTTTGCCGCATCTGCCGCCGCTATCTGCGAATAGCAACCCATGACGATGACGGCGGCATAGGGATTTTGCTTTGCCGCATGGCGGATGAATTTGCGAGATTTCTTTTCGCTTTCCGCCGTAACGGCGCAGGTATTTATTATATAAACATCGCAGTCCGCGTCATTTTCGGCTATTTCAAAGCCGTATTTTTCAAGCTCTGCCGCCACAGCCGCAGATTCATACTGATTTACGCGGCAACCGAGCGTATATATATATGCGCGGGGCTTCCTTTTTGCATTATTCAAGTTTTCTGTCCTCCGCAGTGGGAAAATTGTATTACTTTATTATTTTACAGCAAAAAAGAGCTTTTTTCAACAGTTTGCGCGAAATTCGGTATAGATTTTTCTCTTTTGCGGAAAATATGCAAAAAGGAGATGAGCGCATGAATTTCGGAAAAGGAAAGAGCGATATACTTTTTTCGCTTATCTGCATCTGGGCAATAATATTTTTCTCGGCGGCTTTTACGGCAATAGGCGCGGCGGCATCGCACGGCGAATGGGTACTCACTCATGCCGAAACCGAGCGCGAGGAGCATATTGTCGCAGAATCGGAGGATGAAGCCGTGGAGGCAAACGGCGATATTGAGATAAAAGCCGAAAAGGCAGATGATGCGTATGAAAACGGCATTCGCGCGATAATTTCCGCCTCGGTTGTCGCCGTTATTTCGGGTGCCGTGACGGCTTTCGCTTTGCGCAGGCACAGCGAAAAAGAATAGCGGGCGTGCGGATTTTCGCAAAAATCGCGGGGGAAATTTATGCTTTTTCACAAAAATGTGAAAAAAACATATAATTAACCGAGGTGATAAAAATGGATACGGAAATCCGCCGCAGAAAGCCGAAGAAAAAGCGCAAGGTGATATTTATAGTGACAGCCGTCATCGCGGCTGTTATTCTCATAGCCTCATATCTCGATAATAAGCTCGATCCGCTTGTTGCCATGATGGCGGAGGTTCAGGCGAAAAATAAGGTGAGCGAAATGATAAATACTTCAACGGAGCGTGCTATTCTTGAATCCGGATATACGTATGACAGCCTCGTGAATATCAGATATGACAGCGTGGGCAGGATAACCTCGATTTCCGCCGATTCGATAAAAATGACGCGCCTGCGCACGAAAATAACGGATTACATAATAAACGATTTCAAGGATTTCGGAGGATTTACGATAGAGATTTCCGTAAGCAATTTGATGGATGATGAAATAATTTTCGGCAGATTTCCGGATATGTCCATACCTGCCTCGATAGATCCCGGAGCCGCCGTGACAAGTACGCTGGAGAGTGCTTTTGAGGCGGCGGGGATAAATCAGACCCTGCACAGAATTTATGCCGATATAAAGGCAGATGTCTGCGTGCTGACGTTGATATCAAATTTCAATATAGAGATAAATGCAAAAGTGGCTCTCGCCGAAACGGTGATAGTGGGCGATATCCCGAAGGTGTATTGGGGGAATTAACACATATGCGAAGCATGTGTGTTGGCGTCGCCGAGACAGGGGGAATTAACACATATGCGAAGCATGTGTGTTGGCGTCGCCGAGACAGGGGGAAATAACACATATGCGAAGCATGTGTGTTGGCGTCGCCGAGACAGGGGGAAATAACACATATGCGAAGCATGTGTGTTGGCGTCGCCGAGACAGGGGGGAATTAACACATATGCGAAGCATGTGTGTTGGCTATACTTAGATTTTATATTGTAGGGGTCGGCGCCCACGACGACCCGCGAAGAATCATAAAGAAACTTTTCGTTTATCGTACTTTTCACTGACGAAAAGTGCCAAAAGTCATCAAAGAGAGCATTCCCCTCTCTTTGATATCTCTTCCCGCGCACCGAGCAGAAAAGCACGGCAAAAACCCGACGAACGCCATAAAAATACAGATAAAAAAGTATCCTCAAAGCTCTTGAAAAAAGCCTCGGCTTGTGATAAAATAGTATCACATCCGAGGCTTAAAAAAGGCAATCAAAAGGAGCTGAAAATGAAAAAGAAGTATCTGTTTTATCTCACGGGCTTTTTTTCGGGACTTTCCGTAATGGCGATAGAGCTTGGCGCATCGCGGCTGATGGCGCCTTACTTTTCTTCTTCACAGATAATATGGACTATCATCATCGGCACGATAATGATAGCGATGGCACTGGGAAATATTCTCGGCGGAAAAATGGCTGACAAAAGCGAAAATCCGGACAGGCTTTTTACATGGATATTTGCCGCGGCTACATGGACGATGCTTATCCCGCTTCTCGGTAAATTCGTGATATCGGGTGTTGCTGTTGTACTGGCGCTTTTTGTGACAAAGAATTATCTCATCTGGGCGGCGCTTGTTTCCTGCATACTCGTTTTCGTCTTTCCGCTTCTTGTGCTCGGCATGGTAACACCGAATCTTGTGAAATTCGCCGTTTCCAGCCTTGAAGAAAGCGGACGCACAGTCGGCATAATCGAAGCCTGCAATACTGTCGGAAGTATACTCGGAACATTTCTGCCTACCTTCGTTACGATTCCTTATATCGGCACGGCGCTTACCTTTGTTATATTCGCATCACTGCTTTATATCGTTTCGATAACATATTTCATCCTGCGCAAAAAATTCATTGTGAGAGGCTCGGTTATCGCTGCCGTGGCGCTTGTTCTCGGCATACTCTCGATGAATATCGGCGTGGCTTTCTGGAACGGCAATATACTCTATGAGGGCGAGTCCATATACAATTATCTGCGCGTGGAGGAGGACGATAATTCGCTTATTCTTTCCACAAATGTGCTTTTCGGCGTTCAGTCCATAAAGCGCAAGCAGGGCGGGCTTACGGGAATGTATTATGACTGCGCACTTGCCGCGCCCGCTATGGCAAAAAATTCTCCCAATGATGAAATATCCGTCTGTATTCTCGGGCTCGGCACGGGTACCTTCGCCATGCAATGCGAAAAATATTTCGGCGTGACGGATACGGACGGTGTCGAGATAGACAGGAAGATAGTGAAGCTGGCATATGAATATTTCGATCTTTCCGACAATGTGAATGTCTTTGTCGAGGACGGGCGGGCTTTTATTTCGCGCACGGAAAAGAAATATGATGTCATCATGGTAGATGCCTATCAGGATATAACGATACCTTTTCATATGTCGAGCAGGGAATTTTTCTTTGAGGTGCGTTCGCGTCTCAAAGAAAACGGCGTCATGGTTGTCAATATGAATATGTATACCGAGGTTGACGGCGGAATAAACGATTATCTCTGCGGGACGATACTTTCGGTTTTCGATTGCGCCTACACATATACTACGGGCGGCACGAATATCGAGCTTTTTGCTTCTTCCGGTTTTGACTGCGCAGAGCGCCTTCGCGAAAATCTGCCGATGCTCTCGGGTGAGCTTCGTCCCTTTCTCTCCGGTGTGAGCGACTCTCTTGAAAAAAGGGAAAAATCAGATTATATCTTCACGGATGATAAAGCGCCTGTGGAGCTTCTCGGTATGCGCGTGCTTGACGAGATGATAGCAGACGAGCTTTCCGCTGTGAGAGAAACGATAAAGGGCAAAAGCATAGGTGAGCTTTTTGATATGCTCATCTCGGGACAATTTGCATGAGGAAAAAATAAGAAAGGCTTTTAAAATGAACGCAAAGGAAATTTCGGAAATCAAAAAAACGCTCAGTCCGGACAGAAGCACAATTGCTTCCGTTTGCGGCTGTTATGTCAATGCAAGCGGAGAGATAATAGCAAAATTTTCGCGTCCTCTCGGACTGATGGGAGAGGATGAGGCGGAAAAATATCTCTTCATTTTCAAAAAGACGATATCGGGTTCGCTTTCCAAGAACCTTTTCAATATGGATTTTTCAACCTCGCAGGTTTCCGGCGGGGAAGAATACAGGCTGCTTTCACGCCTGCGCACAAGTGAACTCGGCGATGAAGAAGCTCTTGACGCTTTCTATGCGCTGGTCGCCAAGAGTGTCACTATGAAAGATAATTATTTGATACTGCTCGCCTCGGCAAAATATGATGTGCCTTTCAAGCATATCGACGGGAATACGCTTGCCGACGATTCGAGCGAGATTTTCTCGCATATATTCTGCTCGGTTTGCCCTGTGAAGGCATCAAAGGCTTCGCTTACATATGACCCTGAAGAGAAGCTTTTCCGCAATAATGCGGGTGCTTCTGCCGTCTCCGCGCCGGAAATGGGATTTATGTTTCCTGCTTTTGACTGTCGCCGCACAAATATTTACGGCGCACTCTTTTATACGAGAACGACAAAGGATACACATTCCGATTTTACGGGTGCTGTATTCGGAAATGATATTCCCATGCCTGCCGATGTTCAGGAGGAAAGCTTCCGTACACTGATATCGGAGACGCTTGCCGATGCCTGCGACCTTACGGCTGTTAAGGAAATGCGTCGTCAGATAGAAGAGAAGATAGAGGAGCACAAGGCAAGCGGCGAGGAAGAGCCGCTCACGCTGGATTGCGGCGCAATAAAGGAGATACTGGCAAACTGCGGCGCATCGGAAGAGGGGCTTGCCGCATTTTCCGAGAGCTTCAGGGAAAATTTCGGTGAGATGACGGAGCTGGACCCGAAAAATCTGATAAACATGAAGAAATTTGAGCTTCGCACGCCGGATGTTGTGATAAAAGTGGCACCCGATAAGCCGGAGCTTGTGCAGACGAAGGTCATCGGCGGTGCGAAATTTATAATGATTCGCGCTGACGAGGGCGTGGAGCTTAATGGACTGAATATGTCCATATAAAAGATATCACTTTCATTTTTCACACTTTTGAGAGACAAAGAGGATGGGGCATTGAGGCGAAGCCACCTCTGAACGGCGGCGCCGAGACAGGGGCAGAATGTGGCAGTCGCAGGCTGACGGATGAGGCGTTTATAAATAATTTATAGCAATATTTATTTCAATATTCCAATTTTATTCCTCATCCACCGCTATCGCGGTCCCCCTTCTCCCGCAGGAGAAGGCTATACGAAAAAATGCTTTTATCTGTTTTTGCAGTGAAAATATTTTTTCGACAGACTAAAACGGGAAGCCATGCGGCTTCCCGTTTTTTGTATATCATTATTTCTTTTTCTTCACCGCATAAACAGCGTAGGAGCCGCCGAGGAGCACGATAATGCATATTATCGGCAGACCTGCCTTGACAAGTGAATTTCCGCTTTCGGAAGAAGTGCCGGAGGTTGGCTGCACGGTGGCGATGGCTGATGTGACTTCGGCGGCAGTTGTAGTAGTTTCGGCTGTAGTGATAGCAGCGGTTGTGGCGATTGTAGTAGTTGCAGTAGTTGCGGTTGTTTTCGCCGCGGTCGCTTCGGTTGTGGTCGTAGCCGTTGCGGTGGTTGCAGTAGTGGTGGTTGTCGCAGTTGTTGTAGTGGCAGTTGTAGCCGTGGCTGTCGTAGTAGTAGCTGTGGTCGCTGTTGTTGCAGGTGTCGTTGCGGCTGTTGTAGCCGTGGCTGACGTAGTTGTTTCACTCTCGGAAAACTGCGGATAATCTGCCGCAATATGCTTTTCAAGCAGTTTTGCTATCTCCGCATGCCCGACTGCCGACGGATGAAAATCAAACTTTGCATAGTCGAGCGTTCCGTTCATGAGTGCCCAGATATCCTGTGCCGAAATATTGCTTGCCGTAGAGAAGCAAGCCTTATTTCCGTTGAGCGCGGCGGCGACATCGACTACAGTGCAGTTCTTTTCCGCGGCACGCGTACGGATTATATTATTTAACCTGACGATATACGGGTCAAGCAATGTTCCCGCATTGTATCTGTCCATCACGGTGAGGTTGCCGTAGGGATTATAGAGCGTTTGTATATACACCTTGCAATCGTGATTTTGCTCACGGATAGCCGCAAATATCGCGCGGAGATTTTTATCGAAAGCCGTATATGCAGCGTCGATTTCGGCAGAGTGATCGGCAACATCCAGCCCGAGCGCCTGCGGGAGTATATATTTGTATTTATCAAGTAGGTCGTTTCCGCCTATCGAAACGGAAATAAATTCAGCGCCCGCTATATTGCGCTTTATTTCCTCACTGCCGTTTATTTTTGTGAGAAGGTCGGCACTTGTCGCACCGTCAACGCCGTAATTCCGCTCGGCAATACCGAGCTTATTTGAAACGAGCGTGGCAAATCGCATCGTTTTATCGGCAAGACCATAGCCTGTGGTTATCGAATCGCCGAAAATGAGGTAATCTCCGCTTTCCTTCGCATGAGTGCAGAGCGAAAATCCGATGCAAAAGAGAATTATTGCCGCTAAGACAACAGAAATCATTTTTTTCAAGTTTTATTACCGTCCGAAAAGTATTGTGCTTTTATTCTACCACCGACTGCGGCAGCCGTCAATATATTTTTGTTTTTTCATCGGTATTTAATGCAAAACGCTTGAAAGCACAAAAAAATTATGGTAGAATATCGTTGTAAATATTTTCAGAGGTATATTATAATGAACAAGACAAAACTCAGAATAAAAAAACTTGACGAGAGGGCGACAGTTCCCTCATACGGAAGCGAATTTTCCGCAGGTGCGGACATTTATGCGCTCTGCGATGAACCAATGACAATAGAAGCGGGGAAGACCGCATTTGTCCATACGGGCATTTCGCTTGAAATCCCAGAGGGGCTTGTCGGGCTTATCTATGCGAGAAGCGGACTTGCCTGCAAGAGCGGACTTGCGCCCGCAAACAAGGTCGGCGTGATAGACAGCGATTATCGCGGGGAGATAGTCGTCGCTCTGCATAATCACGGTGATGTTGCACGCACGGTTTCCATGGGAGACAGGATAGCACAGATGGTTTTCGCGCCGTATGTCTATGCCGATTTTGAGGAAGCGGACGAGCTTTGCGATACGGCAAGAGGAAGCGGAGGCTTCGGCTCCACAGGAAAATAAACGGGGCATAAAACGAGAGGGTAACGATAAGCCTCACTTGTGTAAAGGGAGGTGGCACGGCTTGCCGTGACGGAGGGATTGTAATGCAGAGAAAGCATAATAAAGAGATTGTTCCGCTTGCAAAAATGTTGCGAAAGAACATGACCAAAGAAGAAAAGCATCTCTGGTACGATTTTTTGCGTGGATATCCGGTTCGTTTTTCTCGTCAAAAGGTTTTGGGCAAGTATATCGCGGACTTTTACTGTGCCGAGGCTAAACTTGTTATTGAAATTGACGGTTCAGGGCATTATACCGATGAAGGGAAGCAATACGATAGCGAAAGAACAGCTTTTCTTGTGGGATACGGATTGACGGTAATCAGGATACCGAATACAGAGATATTCTATAATTTCAAAGGTGTTTGCGATTATATAAGCCATATTGTAGAGCAATCCATCGGTCAGATTGCGCGGGCATTATAGGTGCGGTGAAGTTTTAAAAAGCTGTTTACAATCCCTCCGCCTCGCGTTGCTCGGCACCTCCCTTTACACAAGGGAGGCTTACACAAGGGAGGCTTGCACAAGGGAGGCTTGCACAAGGGAGGCTTGCACAAGGGAGGCTTGCACAAGGGAGGCTTGCACAAAGGAGGCTTGCACAAAGGAGGCTGGCGCAAGGGAAGCTGGCACAAGGGAGGCTTGCACAAGGGAGGCTTGCCACCGTGGCGGGAAACCGCTTCTCGGCATAAATTATACTGTTCATTCCAACCTGCGGTTGGATGGAAATGCCGCTTGTCAAACCGATGCGCCATTGCTTTTCTGCGGAAGGCGGTTTATAATGTGATTGTAGCTACAAAAAAACAATCACGGAGGTTAAATATGGAAAATTTCAGACTTAACGAACAAATTGCTTTTTTGAGAAAAGCGAAAGGCACAACACAGGAAGAACTGGCAAAAGCGCTCGGCGTGACAAATCAGGCGGTCAGCAAATGGGAATCTTCGCAGTGCTGTCCCGATATTCAGCTTCTGCCCGATATAGCCGATTATTTCGGCGTGTCCATAGATGAACTTATGGGATATAAAGGTGCCGATACATCCGCCGACATTGCATTGCAGCTTCGCACGGCTATAGACACCATGCCCGCGGGCGATGATGCTAAGACGGTGCTGAAACTGGCATACACTCTCCACGCGGCATATTTTTCAAAGGCTATGCGTTCGCGCGGAAATTCCGGCTTTGATGCCGACAGTGCCGTAGAACATGCCGGAAGAGCGGAATGGGGAATGTCATGCATACCACTGCCGGATATAACCACGCGCATGCGTTATGGCTCGGTATTCTTTTCGGACAATAAAAATTTTCATCTTGAAATAACAGAAAGGATATCAGAGCTTTGCGGTCATATGAAAACTCTCTGTGATATGCAAGCGGTGACGATATTCACGGCGCTTTATGCGCTGACTGTAAAGGATGAGAGCGCATATGCAGGCATAAAGGAAATAGCCGAGCGCGCAGAAATATCCGAAAATACCGTTTCGGAGTATCTCGACGGAAAACTCTTCGGATATTTATCCGTTCGGAGTGGCAAAGATGGCTATGCCTACCGTATTGACTGGAGGTATATGCATATAGTCCCGATTCTGGCGATGATTTGCAATCCGTAATTTCAGTCGCGGAAAAGCTTTTGACAAAATACAAACATCCCGCAAGCCGATTTCGGTTTGCGGGATATTCATATTCAGTTATTTTGCTTTTTTGATTTCTGCAGGGGCTGACTCTGCCGCCGCTTTTGCGCTTTTTTTCTTCAGGTAGAAGAGCGATATGCCGATTATTATCAGATCTATGGCGACTGGAATGAAATCATACCATGAGAGGTGCGTTCTCTTGCCGCCGAGGATTATCCATATCACGGCGCCGGGAAATGTACCGATGACACTGCTCACTATATACGGCAGATACGGCATTCCGAGCGAGCCGAAGAATGTACCGAGCAGTTCGCTCTGGAGTCCCACGGCATGGAGGGCAAGCGAAAGCACAAACGAATATTTTTCGCCCTTGGTATAATATTTTTTCAGCTTCTCATGGCGTTCTATCATCGCATTGACATCGTTTTTTCCGACTCTGCCGATAAAATACGAAACGGTGAAATTGAGCACCGTGCCGACTATGGCTATCGGTATGGCATACTTTAAATCAAAGAGCAGACCGCAAGCCGCGGCAAGTGCCATATAGAGTATGACGGGCACGAAGCCTTTGACCGAGAAGAGCAGCAGGAGCACTGCGGCGGCTTTCGGATTATTCTTTTCAAGCAGGGCAGAAAGCTTATCCGCCGATACGGGATTTTTGAGAAAGTATATCACGGCGGCGATTATCACGGCTGCCATGACAATATATTTGATCAGTTTCTTTTTGTTTTTCATTTTTTATATACGTCGGTGACCTCATATATTTTTTATCATTCCGAGCTTATCCATCCAATAGAGCACATGAGAGGCAAAGCCGTGATTGCAGCTTGCGTTTGAGGTTTCGTTCTCCCAGAGTGTGCCTGTTGTTTCAGCCATTTTTGTAAAGAAGCTCTTGATATCTGCCGTCAGCTTATCATAGTCTCCAAAGAGATAAATCAGCTCGAGACGCAGATAATCGCCGATAAAAGCGTTTGAAGGATATACATTCTTCCACTTGGCATCCTCGCGGAAATTCGGCCATACATCGACTCTGCCGGGACCGAAATCGTCGCGCATTATCTGCCAGAGTCCGGGGCGGCTGTCAAAGGTTGCCACGCCGCAGAAGAATGCATAATACTGGCAGCTCTCGGTGTATTTATCCGAGAGAACGAGATTTCCGTCGGAACTGCGCACGGCATTGTCGCAGTAAAATTCGCCCGTGAAGGAAAGCGTGTTCACGGCATCTTTTATTTTCTGTGCCTTTTCCATGGCGTTTGCATCGTCATATAGGCGGGCAACGCTTTCGAGCATGCGCGCATAGAGCATATTTGTCGGGAAATTTACATCCTGTGTCAGCTCATTTGATTTTGACCACTCAACGAAAACCCAGCCGTCAAGCTTTTCGAGCAGGGAATATTCGTTCTCAAAGCGGCGGAAATAATCAAGCAGAGCGTATATCTTTTCCTTTGCCGTATCGATGAGGGCACGGTTGCCTGTGCGTCCGAGATATTCCTCCAGCTCAAGCACATACCACATTGCCCAGTTCGGGATGAAATTTCCGTTTCTGTGGTCACCGGGGTAGCACATCGGCAGCATACCGTGCGGGAGCGCTTCAAAGCTGTCCGGCAGCAGGAAATTCTCGAGAAAAACCTTTTCTGTCTCGCTTTTTCCTGTCAGCACCTTTTCCACGCGTGAGGTAAAGAAGCTGTCGCAGAGCCAGCCGGCACGTTCGCGCGATGGGCAGTCCATATATATGGTGAAAGTGTTCTGGCGATATGTTTCTATGGCGGCATCAAATATTTCGCCGAGTGCCTTGTCACTTCCCGCATATGCCTTTTTCGGCATATCGGCACCGAAATAATTCATGCCGACGCGGGAAACGCGGATATTTGCCTTTTTTGCCGCAAATTTAATATACATCGCCGTATACGGTTCGGCGGTGGAGAGATGATATTCGCCCTTTTTCAGCCGCCATATCATGGAGCAGACAAGCCCCGCATGGCGGAAATCGACGGGCTCGCTTCCGCTCTTTTCGAGAAGCTCGCTGAATGTTACAAGCACCTCGGCATCGTCCTTGCAGACGATATCAAATTCTATCTGCCCTGTGGTATTTCTTTCCATTTCAAAAACGGCAAAATGATTTTTTTCGATATCGGTGCAGTCGGCGGCGATATCAGTTACAGTGATATCCTTATTTTCGATATTTCTTGCCTCGAGCAGGGAATTGGTTGTCACCTCATCGAGCGTGAAGCCTGTCATTTTATATGAGATTTCCTTGATGTGTCTGCCGTAACCGATGGTTGCGCTGTAGTCGCCGACATCAAATGCGCCGCGGCGCACGATCTTCTTTGCCGGCACATGATAGTATGAGTTCAATGCGCTGTCTCGTGCGATGAAAGCCTTTTTCTCCGTTGGCACGAGTTTTACCTGTGCCAAAGAAGAGACATCGGAAGCTACCTCAAAATCGCGGTATGACCCATCGAGATTATAAACCTCGGTGAAGGTGCGCTGGAAGCTGAATTTTTCCGCCTTCTGTTCGTGCTCTGCAATATAGCGTGCCGTGAAGCCGCTGTCTCCCGTTGCGGCGGTCACCTTGCCGTCGCAGATAAGCTCCGCACAGAGAAACGAGGGCTGGCAGAGATGATAGAAACTTGTGCAGTTATAGCCGAGCGCGGTTATTGTTATTATATTTTTATCATGGGTGCAAATGGAAGAGAGATCAAGCTCGTCTACGCGATAGTAGCCATGCGCACATCTCGCGGGACCGAATGCGACGAAGGCTCCGTTTACCTTGACGATGTATGCGCTTGAGCCTGTCAGTGCGAGAGTGATGCTTTCATGCTTTCCTGTCTCGGCGCGGAAGCAGAGCCAATAGTTCATTTCTTTTTCTTTGCCTTCCTCCCAGACGGGAACGGCTTTTGTAAAGGAATACTCTGTCATTTTATATTCTCCTCGGGAAATTTACATTATCTATATTAAAGCACAAAGAGGAGAATAATTCAAGAATAAATTATAAATATTTATTAAATTTCGTCGCCGAATACCGTTTCTATTATTCTTGACGAATTTTCGGGCGAATAAACCCATCTGTCTATATGTGCGGTATCTGTGAAATACTCAAACTGAGCGGGCACAGCGGAGGCAGGGAAATATGAATCTATAAGTGCAAGCTTGACCTTCATTTTTTCGGGAATGATGTTTTTTATGTATACTGCGGCGGTCTGCCCCGTAACCGCACCTTCCTTTACCTCGGCAAGCCCCGCGAGATTCGGCGCAAGCTCGATGAATATGCCGTACGGTTCAGTACTGCGGATGATGCCCGATACCGTCTGACCGACGGAGAAGCGGGCGACATTTTCTTCCCATGTGCCGAGCAGCTCCTTGTGCGAAAGGTATATCCTGCCGCTGTCGTAATCTATGCTTTTTATTATGGCTTTTATCTCCATTCCCGTATAGAAGCGGTCGCGCGGATGAGATATGCGGGAAACGGAAATGGAATCTATCGGCAGGAGTGAAACTATGCCGCAGCCTATATCGCAGAAGGCACCAAAGGGTTCGAGATGAGTCACCTTTGCATCGATAACATCGCCTGCTTCGAGGCACATGAGACAGGCGCGCAGACATTCATCCTGCGCGAGTCTGCGCGAGAGCAGGGCAACTGTCGTGCCGCCTCTTTTCTCAAAGCCTGTTATTTTGAAGCATACGGGCTTGCCCACACGGGTTATGACGGCGATATCCTTTATTTCTTCGCCCGCCTGCGTGAGTACCGCTTCTTCTTTCGGGATGATGCCGATAACAGAGCCGAGATTTACTTTCAGCGACATCTCGGGTGTGCAAACGCTTGCCACAGCCTCGAGTATCCTGCCTGTTTCTTTTGCTTTTTCGAGTGCCGCAAGTGAAAAATCGCTTTGCTCCGCGCTGAAATTCATTCCTTCGGGCTTGTACTTATTTGTGTTCATATTGCTCCTCCGCTTTTTGCTTTCGCATTTTTTGTTTTGGTAAATCTTATTCGGCGGGAAACGTGAATATGAACGAAAACAGAAAAGTCCCGCTCGCGCGGGACTTGCGAAAGGCGATGTAATGTTGCGGAATTTACAGCAGTATAATCGGCAATTCTGCTTTTACGGCTTTTTTCAGGCATGTGGCGGCGCCGCCGCTACTGCGTACAACATATGCGATAAGAAGATCCGAGTGGCTTATCAGCCACTCATTTCTTTTTGTTATTGCTGATTTCGGATGAATCGCCGATAATTCATCGGGTATTATTACCGCATCATAATATTTTTCATAATACTCCAAGTTTGAAACAGTATAAGGAAGAACGAGAAATATTGATGATGAAAATCTGTTCAGCTCGCTTTGAACTTTCTTTATGCAAGAAGCGGCGATTATATCAAAGTCTCCGTTTCTTCCCTTGTAAAATTCAGTATATTCGTTTTTTAGTATGATGTTTTTTGCTACACACGATACTTTTTGTTCGATTTCGTCGATGTTATCTACTATTCTGTGACCTATTAGCGAAACTCTGAAAGCCGACATGAAAGCTTATTAACCTCCGAATTATATAAAATTACATGTGCTTTTACATAATTATAGTGATTTAATAACTATGTGTCAATATATATTGATGATTAAATTACCAATATTCGAAATTGATATACGGTAAAATAATAAAAACGGAGGTATTTGAATATGCAGGATGAGAAATATATTCGGGCGAGAATCACCGAACTTCGCATAAAAAAGAATGTTTCTGAATACAGAATGAGTCTCGACCTCGGTCACAGCGACAGCTATATAAGAGCCATTACCTCTGGCAGAGCATTGCCGTCGATGTCGGAATTTTTATATATGTGCGATTATCTCGGGGTAACACCGAAAGAATTTTTCGATGAGAAAACGGACAATCCTATTTTGCTCGGCAGGCTTTGTGAAGCCGCAAAGGGACTTTCCGATGAAGATATGACCGCGCTTCTGACTATGGCTGAGCGTCTCGGAAAAAATAATAAATAAAAGAAAAAGTCCCGCGCGAGCGGGACTTTTCATGCTATTTTATGCCTTTACGGCATCGAAGCCGAGGTCATCGAGTATACCGACAGCCTTTTTGACGCAACCGTCACAGCCGTCTATCGTGACGGTCTTTTTTTCGAGCGAAACCGAGAATTTCAGTCCTGCTTCGGAAAGAGCCTTTTCTATTCTTGCCACGCAATGCGGACAGTGCATTGCCTCCACTTTAAGTACAGTCATTTTTATTTCCTTTCCGCCTTTCGGCAATTAAATTTTTTTCAGTATATTTACCAGCTCGTCTATGCTGCTGTCATCGCCCTCGCGAAGGTCGTGCGCCACGCAGGTTTTCATATGGCTTGCTATCATCTCGCGCATAAAGGCTTCAAGCGCACTTTTGGCGGCGCAGGCTTGCGTGAGCACATCAATGCAGTAGGCGTCATTGTCAATCATATTGCGAAGTCCGCGGATTTGCCCCTCTATACGGCTGAGACGGTTTTGCAGAGAACGGTGCTCCTCGGGTGTGCGCTCCTTTTTCCGTGCGCAACAGGGGCATATTTCTTTTTCACTCATAATTTCTTACCTCTCAGGCGCAGGGCATTGCATACGACGCAGACAGAGGAGAGCGACATCGCCAGTCCCGCTATCATTGGATTGAGCAGAGGACCGCCGAAGGCATAGAGCAGACCGGCTGCCACGGGAATGCCTACAGTATTGTAGCAGAAAGCCCAGAAGAGATTTTCCTTGATATTTGTTATCGTATAGCGGCTCAGCTTTATCGCGCGATATACATCCGCAAGGTCGCTCTTCATCAGCGCGATATCGCCCGATTCTATGGCTATATCGCTTCCGTTTCCGATAGCACAGCCGACATCGGCGCTCGTGAGGGCAGGCGCATCGTTTATGCCGTCGCCTACCATCATTACGGTATTGCCCTTGCTGCGATATTCTTCGACTATTCTCGCCTTATCCTCGGGAAGTGCCTCGGCGATGACCTCGTCAACGCCCGCCTCCTTGCCGATATAGTCGGCGGCAGCGCGGTTGTCGCCCGTGAGCATGACCGTTTTTATGCCCGATTTATGAAGCTTTGCTATGGCTTCGCGGCTTGTTTCCTTTATCGTATCGGCAACGCTGATTATACCTATGACCTTACCGTTTTTGATGACGCTCATGGGTGTCTGACCCTTGGCGGCAAGGGAAACGGCATCGGCTTCAAGCGGATTGAGCGCTGCGGATTCGGCTGTCAGCCTGCTGCTTCCTATCAGGATATCGCTGCCGTCGACCCTGCATGAAATCCCCTTGCCGGAGATGGCACGGAAATCCGAAACGTCCTTTTTTGCGGCGTTTCTGCCCTCGGCATATTTCACTATAGCCTGCGCAAGCGGATGCTCGGAGAGAGATTCCGCAGAGCCGGCAATGGCGAGAAGCTCGGCTTCATCTGTGCCATCGCCGCAGATAACGGCGGTGACCTCGGGTTCGCCTTTCGTTATCGTTCCTGTTTTGTCGAGTATCACGACATTAGTCTTGTGCGTTATTTCAAGCGTTTCGCCGTCGCGTATCAGTATGCCGTGCGTAGCGCCGAGACCCGTGCCGACCATGATGGCTGTCGGCGTGGCAAGTCCGAGTGCGCAGGGGCAGGCTATGACGAGCACAGAAGTGAATACCTTCAGGATAAAGGCGATATCCTTGCCCGCGATAGCCCAGATTATCGCCGCCGCTACGGCGATGGATATGACTGTCGGCACGAAAACGCCCGCTACCTTATCGGCTGTTTTTGATATCGGCGCTTTCTTGCCCTGAGCATCCTCGACAAACTTCACTATCTTCGAGAGAACACTGTCTGCGCCGGTGTTTGTGACCTTTACAGTGAGTGCGCCGTCGGTGTTTATACTGCCGCCGATGACCTTATCGCCGACATTTTTGAAAACAGGCATCGATTCACCCGTGAGCATCGATTCGTCGACGCCCGAGCTTCCTTCTGTTATAATGCCGTCCTGCGGAATTTTCGCGCCGGGTTTCACGAGCACGATATCATCGCGCACGAGAGAGGACGCGGGAACTTCCTTTATATTGCCGGATGCGTCGCGCAGAAGCGCCGTATCGGGTGCGAGCGAAATGAGCTTTTCTATGGCGCTTTTCGTTTTCTTTTTACTGCGTGCCTCGAAATATTTGCCGAGCATGACGAGCGTTATCACTATCGCCGCAGACTCGAAATAAAGCCCATGGACATTATGCGGGTGGTCGGAAAGCGTGTATGTTATGACCACGCTGTAGATAAACGAGCAGGAGCTGCCTATCGCCACGAGCGTATCCATATTCGGCGCCTTATGGAAAAGCGCACGGAAGCCGGAAATAAAGAATTTCTTGCCTGCTATCATGACGGGTACCGTCAGCAGGAGCTGTGTCAGCGCATAGTTTACGGGATGACTGCTCATATCCATGATGGGCGGCAGGGGCAGGGAAGAAATCATCATCTTTCCCATGCTGACATACAGGAGAATGACGGAGAAAACCGCCGCCGTGATGAGCCTTTTTAGCCCGTAATCCTCATGCTCCGCTTTTTTCTCTTTCGGTGCTGTTTCAGCTTCGGGCGAATCCTTTTCTATGCCGAAACCGCATTTTGTGACCTTTTCGATTATCATTTCGGGCGTGACCTTGCTTTCGTCGTAGCGGACGACGAGCTTGCCTGTGGTCAGATTGACATCGGCGCGCTCCACTCCGTCCAGCTTGCGCGTGACACGCTCGACGGCACTGCTGCAGGCGGCACACGACATACCCGAAACGCTGTATTTTTCCTCTCTCATATATTACCTCCAAATACCCCGCGAGGGTATTTTCTACGAACATTATAGCACGAAATTTTCTTTTGTCAAGCGGAAAGCGATAAATTTTTCTTATAGTATTCTTCCGTGCCTTGCGCCTGTATATGCGGGGCATGCCTTAACATTTTGTTTACAAAAAAATATTTTCGTTTTTTATTGACAAAAGCCGCAGAAGGGTGTATTATGCAATTAGTTTAAAAACTAACTAATATGGAGGCAGTTATGGAAGAGAAAAAATGCGACCGCAAATTTTTGCCGAGCATGATGACAAACGAGGTTTCCAAGCTTTTCCGCGATATCATAAACCGCGAGGTTGAGAAGCTCGGAGTGCAGAACGGTTACAGGCAGCTTCTTTTTCACCTTTCGAGAATGGACGGCGTAAGTCAGCTTGAGCTTGCACGTGCTACGCATCTTAAAGCACCGACCGTTTCCGTCACGCTGAAGGGCATGGAGGCAGACGGGCTTGTGGTTCGGAGAGGCGACGAAAACGATGCACGTGTTATCCATGTTTACCTGACGGAAAAGGGCAGGAAGACGGACGATAAGATACGCGAGATACATCATATGCTTGACAGCAGAATGACCGAGGGCATACCTCAGAGCGAGCTTGATGCGCTCGTCGCCACGCTGACAAAACTGCGCGATAATATGCTCAGAATCACGGAAGAGGCAAAATCGGAATGAGCGAAAGGGAGAAATGATGAAAAAGGTTTTATCATATCTGAAGCCATATTGGTTTATTGCCATATGGTCGCCGATATTTATGGTGGGCGAGGTGCTTATCGATCTTGAGCTTCCTACCGTGATGGCGCAGATAGTAAATGAAGGTATAATAAACGGCGGCGGGATGGATGTTATACTGCCGATGGGCATAAAGATGCTGATATATGTCATTCTCGGAGGCATATTCGGCGTGGGCGCGGCGTTTTTCGCCTCCTATGCCTCGCAGAATTTCGGAAACAGTCTGCGCAAATCCGCCTTTGCCAAGGTGATGTCTCTCTCGATAGAGCAGACGGACGATTTCACCACAGGCTCGCTCGTCACGCGAATGACAAACGATATCTCGATGGTTCAGCAGTTTGTGGCGACAGGACTGCGTATGTTTTTCCGCTCGCCGATATTCTTTGTCGGCGGCATAATCAAGGCGCTCGCGCTCAATGCCAGATTCGGCATAGTCATAGCCGTGACGATACCGATACAGCTTATCGTGGTGCTTTTTGTCGTCGGAAAGGTGCGCCCGATGTTCGATGCCGTGCAGAAAAAGCTCGATAAGGTCAATTCCGTGGTGCAGGAGAATGTCACGGGTGCACGCGTCGTCAAGGCTTATGTGCGCGAAGAGCACGAAAACGAGCGTTTTGACGCGGCAAACAAGGATTTGTCGGTAACGATGTTCAAAATCCAGAAGCTTATGGCTCTGCTCAGTCCTTTCATGATGATAGTGCTGAACTTTGCCGTTATCGCGCTTATCGCCGTCGGCGGAAAGCAGGTTTCCGAGGTCGGCGGCATACTTGTCGGCGATATCATGGCGGCTGTGACATATATTTCGCAGATTCTGATGAGCATGATGATGATATCCATGATATTCCAGAGCTTCTCACGTGCTTCGGCTTCCGCACGCAGAATAGAAGAGGTGCTTGATGCCGAGCCTGCCGTTGTCGAAGGACACGGCGCAGACGGAGCAAGCGGAGAAAAGGGCTGCGTCACATTTGAAAATGTAAGCTTTCGCTATCCCGATTCTCCCGAAAACTCCGCTCCCGTGCTCTCGGGCATCAATCTCGATATAAAGCAGGGCGAAAATGTTGCCATACTCGGAGCCACAGGCTCGGGCAAGACCTCGCTTGTGAATCTGATACCGCGCTTTTACGATGTGACGGGCGGCAGAGTCCTGCTCGACGGAGAGGATGTGCGCGATTATTCATTTGACGCATTGCGGAGCAAGGTGGCGCTCGTGCTTCAGAAGAGCGAGCTTTTCTCCGGCACCGTGGCGGAAAATCTGCGCTGGGGCAATCCCGAGGCAAGCGATGCCGAGCTGAAAAAAGCCGCCGAGATAGCGCAGGCGGACGGCTTCATAGAATCGTTTAACGAAGGCTACGACACAATGATAGCGGAGAAGGGCGCGTCTCTCTCGGGCGGACAGAAGCAGAGGCTTTCCATCGCCCGTGCGATACTGAAAAAGCCGGAAATAATCATTTTTGATGACAGCATGTCGGCACTCGACCTGAAAACAAGCGCAAGGCTTTCCGCAGCTCTGCGAAGCGAAATGGCTGATACAACGGTCATCACGATAGCGCAGCGTGTGGCAAGCGTCATGAATGCGGACAGGATAGTCGTACTCGACGGTGGAGGCATTTCCGCCGTAGGCACGCACGCCGAGCTGCTCGAAACAAGCGATGTTTATCGCGATATTTACAATTCACAGCTGAAGAAAGGTGAGAGCATTGAATAATACGCAAAAACCCGTAGGCGCACCGCAGGGCGGCGACAAAAAGCCGATGGATATGCGTCCCGGCGGCGGTCCGCGCCGCGGCATGAACATGATAGCCGAAAAGCCGAAGAACATGAAAAAGACGCTCTCAAGGCTTCTCAAATATATAGTCACGAATAAATTCATGATAATTATGCTCGTGGCAAGCGTTATTATATCGGCACTTCTCAACCTCGCGGGTCCTTCCATTCAGGGCGAGGCACTGAAATTCCTCACGCCGTCGACAGATGAGGGCGGCAAGCTGATAATCCTCGAGGACGGTACTGTAAAGGTCGATTTCGCGGGTATGGCAAGGCTGCTCGTGCTTCTCGGTGCGGTATATCTGCTTTCCTCGCTTTTCACATATATTCAGGGGCATATTTCGGCAAAGCTCTCGCAGAAAACAGTCTACCGTATGCGCGGCGACCTTTTCCGCAAGATAGAAAAGCTCCCGATAAAATATATCGACAATCATCCGCACGGCGATATCATGAGCCGCATGACAAACGATATAGAAAATATCTCAAATACCGTTTCAAACTCCGTGACATCGCTCATCTCCGGTATCATAACGATAATCGGCGCTTTCTCGCTGATGCTTTATCACAGCTGGCAGATGACGCTTGTCGCTCTCGTGACAATCCCGCTGACGGTGCTTGTGACGACAAAGCTGACAAAATATGTCCGCAGGTATTTCATGCGTCAGCAGCAGCTGCTCGGCGCGATAAACTCACAGGTGGAGGAGAGTGTGACGGGATATAAAACCGTAGTTGCCTTCGGTCACGAAAACGAGATAAAAGATGAATTCAACCGCACGGGCGACGAGCTCCGCACGGCGGGTATCAAGGCGGAAATTTTCGGCGGAGTCATGGGTCCGCTCATGAATATCATCGGCAATGTCGGCTTTCTGCTTATCGTAATATGCGGTGCGCTCTTTACGATGAAGGGGCTTATCGGCATCACTACAATATATGTTTTCATCCAGTATTCCAAGCAGTTTACACGCCCGATAAACGAGGTGGCAAACCAGTATACCTCGATACTCAATGCGATAACGGGCGCGGAGCGTGTTTTTGAGATAACGGATCAGAATGATGAGACGGACGAGGGCAAAAAGGTGCTTTTACCCGCCGATATCAAGGGCAATATTTCGTTCCGGAATATATGCTTCTCATATGTTCAAAGCGAACCTGTGCTGAAAAATTTCAATCTTGAGATTTCAAGCGGACAGAAGATAGCCATAGTCGGAAAGACCGGCTCGGGAAAAACGACGATAATCAATCTGCTGACGCGCTTTTACGAGACGGACAGCGGAAAGATACTGCTGGACGGCACGGATATACGCGAGATAACCAAGGCTTCGCTGCGCAAGAATATCGCGATAGTTTTGCAGGATACGGTGCTTTTCTCGGATACAGTAGGCGCGAATATCCGTTACGGCAGACCGGAGGCGAGCGAAGCTGAAACGGAAGCGGCGGCAAAGGCGGCAAAAGCGCATGATTTCATCACGCGTATGCCCGAGGGCTATGATACGGTGCTCGATGAATCGGGCGGCAATATAAGTCAGGGACAGAAACAGCTGCTTACCATTGCCCGCGCGATACTGGCAGACCCGAAGATACTCATTCTCGATGAGGCGACCTCAAGCGTAGATACGCGCACGGAGATGGATATCCAGAGCGCGATGATAAATCTGATGCAGGGAAGAACCACGCTGATAATAGCGCACAGACTCTCAACCATACGCGATGCGGATAAGATAATAGTTCTCGACGACGGCAGGATAGTCGAAGCCGGAAACCATAATGAGCTTATCGCCGCAGAAGGCGTATATTACGGGCTCTATATGTCGCAGTTTGCGGGAATAGAGACTTAAACGACAGAAGAAAAGGCGGAAAATCCGAGAGATTTCCGCCTTTTGACGTGTTTGACCGCATTTATTCAAAACCATTGCAAAAACAAAAAATGGAATCCACGAGGATTCCATTTTTTTTGAAAGTATTGGTTTATTTTTTGCTTTCCATTATGTTGCAGAGCTTTTCGAGAAGCTCCGCCTGACGGGCAACATCGGCTTTCAGCTTCTGCTCCTCGGCTTCCTTCTTCGCGGCTGCCGCATCTGCCGCCGCTTTTGCGGCTTCGGCTTCCGCCTTTTCCTTGGCGGCTTTTTCTTCTGCCGCTTTTATCTCTTTTTCATTAAGTGTATTTCTCACCTTCATGATAACGCGGAGCACCGTGAAAATGCATAGCGCAATGATGAGAAAATCGATTATTGTCTGGAGCCATGCACCCCAGAGGATGGCAACCTCGGGTGTTGTCACAACACCCTCCGCATTTGTCACGGCGGGCGTGATGACTGTTTTTACGCTGTCAAGACTGCCGCTTTTCAGAAAAAGACCCACAAAAGGATTGATAATGTAGTTTACAAGTCCCGTCGTTATCTTGCCGAAAGCACCGCCGACTACAACGCCGACTGCCATATCAAGCACATTGCCGCGAGTGATGAACTTCTTGAAATCTGCCCAGAATGTTGATTTGCCTTTTCCCATGGTTTCTCCCTCCGAAATTATTTGTTTATTTTTTCGACGCCGAGGACGACATCCTCGCCGTTGATATTCCAGTTTTTGCTGAAATGCGTTTCGCTTCCGAAAATTATATTCACTGCAAGCGTTTCACTCTTGATGGAGTCGGCATTGCGCTCCATGATATCAGCTATCTTATCATTGCCGGAGCAATAGATATTGATATTGTCCATAACCTCAAAGCCGGAATCCTTGCGCATCGTCTGAATTTTGCTGACTATCTCGCGCACAAAGCCCTCTTCTATAAGCTCGGGTGTGAGATTGGTATCGAGAGCGACGGTCACATTGTTATCCGAGAGAGCCTCATAGCCCGGTATCTGGGCGGACTCTATGAGCAAATCCTCCTCGGAAAGCTCGGCTACCGTGTCGCCGAGGTCAAGCTTCAGCTTGCCTGTGTCGCGAAGCTCCGCCATTGCGGCATTGCCGTCTATTTCTGCGAGCATGGTTCTTATCTTGCCGAGATATTTGCCGTATTTCGGACCGACTGTACGAAGCTGCGGCTTGAAGGAATAGCTTGTGAACGAAGCGGCGTCGGAGACAAATTCGACTTTCTTGACATTCAGCTCATCTGCTACTATCTCAACAAAATATTCGGGAAGCACCTTTTCCGCCTTGACATACATAACGCCGATAGGCTGGCGGTTCTTGATGGAGGCGCTGTTTCTGCAGGCTCTGCCGAGAACAACTATATCGAGCACCTCATCCATTCTCGCTTCAAGCTCGGAGTCGATATATGCCTCGTTTGCCTGCGGGAAATCGCAGAGATGAATGCTCTCGGGCGCGGACTTGTCTATGCTGCGCACAAGATTCTGATATATATCCTCTGTCATGAAAGGAATCATCGGAGCGGCGAGCTTGCAGAATGTGACGAGTACGGTATAGAGCGTCATATATGCGTTTATCTTGTCCTCTGTCATATCGCTTACCCAGAAGCGCTCGCGCGAACGGCGGACATACCAGTTTGAAAGCTTGTCCACAAAATCGGATAGCGCACGCGCCGTTTCGGTTATGCGGTAACTGCCGAGGTCGTCGTCGACTTCATTTATCAGCGAATTGAGCTTGGAGAGCACCCACTTGTCCATGACCGGAAGCTTCTCATAATCAAGCGTATATTTTGTTGCGTCGAACCCATCGATGTTCGCATAGAGAACGAAGAAAGCATAAGTATTCCAGAGCGTGCCCATGAATTTGCGCTGCCCCTCGGTCACAGCCGCATCGTGGAACTTATTGGGAAGCCACGGAGCACTGTTTGAATAGAAATACCAGCGTATCGCATCGGCGCCGTGCTTGGCAAGAGCATCAAACGGGTCTACTGCGTTACCCTTGGATTTCGACATCTTCTGACCGTTTTCATCCTGTACATGACCGAGAACGATGACATTTTCATAAGGAGCTTTATTGAAAACGAGAGTGGAGACGGCGAGCAGTGAATGGAACCAACCGCGCGTCTGGTCCACTGCCTCGGAGATAAACTGCGCGGGGAAGTGGCTCAAGAAAAGCTCTTTGTTTTCAAAGGGATAGTGATACTGCGCAAAAGGCATTGCGCCCGAGTCAAACCAGCAGTCGAGCACTTCCGGCACGCGCTTCATCGGTTTGCCGCATTTCGGGCATTTTATCGTTATCTCGTCGATATACGGGCGGTGAAGCTCAACCGTCTTTGCGCGTTCGTCGCCGCTCATTTCATAGAGCTCCTCGCGACTGCCGACGCAGTGGCGGTGACCGCATTCGCATTCCCATATATTGAGCGGCGCGCCCCAGTAGCGGTTGCGCGATATCGCCCAGTCCTGAATATTTTCGAGCCAGTTTCCGAATCTTCCTGTGCCGATGGATTCGGGAATCCAGTTTATGGTCGCATTGTTGCGGAGCAGGTCTTCTTTTACGGCACTCTCGCGGATATACCATGATTCTCTTGCGTAGTATATGAGCGGAGTATCGCATCTCCAGCAGTGCGGATAGCTGTGCTCAAACTTGGGCGCGTCGAAGAGAAGCCCCTTCTTTTCGAGGTCGGTAATTATCAGCGGGTCGGCTTTCTTTACGAAAAGTCCCGCATAGGAGGTTTCCTTTGTCATTTCGCCCTTGCCGTCCACGAGCTGAACGAAGGGCAGGTCGTATGCCTTGCCTACGTTGGCGTCATCCTCACCGAAGGCAGGCGCGATATGAACGATACCCGTACCGTCTGTGAGAGTTACAAAATCGGCGCACGTGACGTAATATGCCTTTTTGCCCTGCTTTGCCACTATATCGAGCGCAAAATCAAAGAGAGGCTCGTATTCTTTATGTTCGAGCTCCTTGCCCTTGTATTCTTCGATTATTTCATAGGCAGGAGTATCGTCATGCGCGAGCTTGCCGAGAACGGTATCGAGCAGAGCCTTTGCCATATAGTAGGTATAGCCGTCCGCCGCCTTTACCTTGGCGTATTCCTCGCGGGGATTTACGCAGAGCGCGACATTGGAGGGAAGTGTCCACGGAGTTGTCGTCCATGCGAGGAAATATGCGTCCTCGCCCTTTACCCTGAAGCGGACGACGGCGGAGCGCTCCTTCACATCCTTATAGCCCTGAGCGACCTCGGCGCTGGATAGCGGCGTGCCGCAGCGGGGACAGTAGGGAACTATCTTGAAGCCCTTATAGAGCAGACCTTTGTCCCATATCTGACGGAGCGCCCACCATTCTGACTCGATATATTCATCTGTATATGTGATATAGGGATGCTCCATATCAGCCCAGAAGCCGACTATGCCGGAGAAATCCTCCCACATACCCTTGTATTTCCATACGCTCTCGCGGCATTTCTTTATGAAAGGTTCGATGCCGTATTTTTCTATCTGATCCTTGCCGTCCAGCCCGAGCAGCTTTTCAACTTCAAGCTCGACGGGAAGTCCGTGCGTATCCCAGCCTGCCTTGCGGAGAACCTTCTTTCCCTTCATTGTCTGGTAGCGGGGAATCATATCTTTGATTACACGCGTGAGTACATGACCAATATGCGGCTTTCCGTTTGCCGTGGGGGGTCCGTCATAGAATGTATAATCCGGACAGCCCTCGCGAGCCTCGATACTCTTTTCGAATATCTTATTGTCACGCCAGAACTGCTCAATCTTTTTTTCTCTTTCCACGAAATTCAGATTCGCGGACACTTTTTCGTACATAAAATTTTTCCTCCCGAATAAATTCTTCTTTTTCACTGCAAAATCAAAAAAAGCACCGTCCGCAATCGGGACGGCGCAGGAAAGCGTCGCTTAACCACCCGTTCGCATACATTTATATGCTTCCCGTATTACGGCGGGATGCCGTCGCGTGCTTAATCGGAGAAGCCTTTCGGCAGCGATGCTCGGGAGTGATTTTCGCATGAGGCTACTTGCCGCCGAACTCTCACCGTCTTCGGCTCGCTTTGGGCTTTCTTCGGATGCTACTCTCTCCGTCTTTGCATTTGCAGGTATATACTTTCTATATTATAATACGGTAAAGAGCCGTTGTCAACAGCTTTTTTTCTTATTTTTGTCTGCAAACGGCAAAAAAATTTATATAAGTTTTATTTTGGTATTGCAAAAATCAATCTTTTCTGCTATAATAAACGAAGCGAGATATAAAATCAGACCATACCGGTCGGGGAATTAGCGGTGCCCTGTACCTGCAATCCGCTACAGCAGGGATGGTTTCCGATTATGAGGGGTGGATTTGTGTGGTCTGCACCGCATAATCTCCGCGATGACGGGTGGGTCCCGCGCAATCGGTAGCTGTGAACCATGTCAGGTGAGGAATCAAGCAGCATTAAGCAGTGCCACCGGTGTGCCGCGGGGTTGCCTGCTCCGAGCGGAGACTGCGGAAAGCGCATGGAAGTTCATTTCGAGTTTTCGGTGTATGGTCTGATTTTATACCTCGCTTTTATTTTCGGGAGGGAAGGAAAATGTATCAGGCGCTCTACAGAAAATGGCGCCCGGCGGTATTTGAGGATGTCGTAGGGCAGGATCATATCACCTCTGTGCTGAAAAGCGAAGTGCAGGCAGGCAAGATATCTCATGCGTATCTTTTTTGCGGTCCGAGAGGCACGGGAAAAACCACCTGTGCCAAGATAATAGCAAAAGCGGCAAACTGCCTTTCTCCCGTGAACGGCGATCCATGCGGTAAGTGTGCCGCCTGCCGCAGTATAGACAGCGGCAACTGCACCGATGTTATCGAAATGGACGCGGCAAGCAACAACGGCGTTGACGATATCCGCGATATCCGCGATGCCGTGGTCTATACGCCGGCTGAGCTGAAATATCGTGTCTATGTCATCGATGAGGTGCATATGCTCTCTATCTCGGCTTTCAACGCACTGCTGAAAACTCTCGAAGAGCCGCCCGAGCATGTGCTTTTCATCCTCGCGACGACGGAGCTGCATAAGATTCCCGCGACGGTGCTCTCGAGATGCCAGCGCTTCGATTTTCATCGTGTTTCGCCCGACGATATGGTAAGTCGGATGGAGAAGGTCTGTGCAGGCGAGGGAATAGAAGCCGAGGCAGAGGCACTGAAGCTTATAGCGGGGCTTTCGCAGGGAGCTGTGCGCGATGCGCTGAATATGCTCGAATACTGCTCGGGAACGGGCGGCAAAATAACGCTCGAATCCGCTTCATCCATGCTCGGTGCGGCTTCATCAAAGCTTCTCGGCGAGATATGCACGGCAATCTCCTCGGGAGACGCGGCAAAGGCACTCGAAATAACGGACGAAATATACAATTCATCGCGCGATATCGCCGTTTTCTGGCGCGAGCTTATCGCTTTCTATCGCGACATGCTTGTTTACATCAGCTCGCGCGGCAAGGTCGGGGCAGACAGACCCGCCGCAGAATATGCGGAGCATTACGATGCGGGAACACTTTTCCGCATACTCGATATATTCATAACGACGGAAAGCAATATGCAGAAGATTCCCGCCTCGGCAAAAATCTATGCTGAGATGGCGCTGATACGCGCCTGTGAGCCGGAGTCGGCTGCTCCCGCACAGGAAGCGGCATATGTGCAAAGGGCGGCGCCGAAGCCGAGAGCGGAGACGGCGCGCGTAACTCCTGCATCACCCACTTCTCCCACTTCTCCTGCGGCAGAAGAGCCAAAGGCGGAAATTTCACTATCGTCGTCAGCACCGGACGGCGCACCGACGGCGGAAAAATCAGCCGATGATAAGACTGCCGAGACGGCAAAGAAATCGGCTTCGGGAAAGCTTCCGATGCGCCGCTGGGGCGATGTGGTGAAGCGAATTGCGGCTTCGGATATGGCGCTCGGCTCGTTTATACGCGGCTCGGCGGCATTTGAGTGCGACGGATGTCTGTATGTGGTTTTTGACAAGCCCTTCGGCATAAGCCTGATGAATGATAAGCGCAAGGGGGATGTTTCCTCTGCGATAAAAGAAGCGACGGGGAAGGATTTTCCACCGGAAAAAATCCTCTGTCTCGAGCATGAAAAGGCTGAAAATATGCTCGGTGAACCTATGGAAGAGCTTATAAAGAAATTTGAAGAATTCGGAAAGGAAGAATGAAATATGAAAGCAAGAATACCCGGAGGCGGCGGTCCCTCCATGAATCAGATGATAAAGCAGGCGCAGAAGATGCAGGAGGATATGGCGGCACTTCAGGCGGAGCTTGAAACAAGAGAATACGATATTTCCGCGGGCGGCGGCGTTGTTCAGATCAAAATAAACGGCAAGAAAGAGATACTCTCCATAAAAATCGATCCCGAAATAGTAGATCCCGACGATGTGGAAACGCTTTCCGACATTATCGTGGCAGGCGTAAACGAAGCGATAAAGCGCGTTGAAGATACGACAAACGCCGAAATGGAGAAGATAACGGGAGCCTTCGGCGGGCTTTCCGGTATGCCCGGTCTTTTCTGATAAACCTATAGCGTAAAGCATTTTCGGAGGGAAACATGGATTATATTTTGCCTTTGCAGAAGCTGATAGAGCAATTCGGCAGGCTCAGGGGTGTCGGCTACAAGACAGCTGTGCGCTATGCGCTTTCCGTTCTCGATATGAGCGAGGCTGATGTCGAAGAATTTGCAAGATGCCTTATCTCGGCAAAGCATGATATACATAACTGCGAGATATGCGGCAATCTTTCCGATGCGCCGATATGCTCGATATGCTCGGATCCGAGACGCGACAGATCCGTTATCTGCGTTGTCGAGGATGCCAAAACCGTCATGGCAATAGAGAAGGTCAAGGAATATGAGGGTCTCTATCATGTGCTGGGCGGCGCGCTTTCCCCGATGGATGGGATAGGTCCCGATAATCTTCGTATAAAGGAGCTTCTCGAGCGTATAGGAAATGGCGAGGTAAAGGAGCTTATCCTCGCAACAAATCCGAATGTAGAGGGCGAAACTACGGCAATGTATATTTCTAAGCTCGTCGCGCCGCTCGGAATAAGAACGACACGCCTTGCCTACGGTGTTCCTGTGGGCGCAAGCATAGAATATGCCGATGAGGTTACGCTCATGCGCGCACTTGACGGCAGAAGAGAAATAAAATAAGTGATATCATACGGCGGCTTCGGCGATACGGCTAAAAAATCTCGACAAATTTTATAAAAGTTATTGACAAAAGCGCCGAGTCATGGTAAAATAGCAGAGCGGTTTCAGAAATCCGCTCTTAATCACGGGCCTTTAGCTCAGTTGGTTAGAGCAACCGGCTCATAACCGGTTGGTCTGGGGTTCGAGTCCCTAAAGGCCCACCAACAGAAAAAGCGGGCGAATCATACGGTTCGTCCTTGCATAGGGGTATAGCTCAGCTGGTAGAGTACCGGTCTCCAAAACCGTGGGTCGCGGGTTCGAATCCTCCTGCCCCTGCCATGTTGTGTGGTCAAAATCGATCCGCACGAGAAAACAAGAGAAAACGGGAGATTTCGAGAGATTTCTCCCGTTTTTTCGTCCCTGCTTTTTTTCGAAAAAATACCGATCCATTTTGCGATTTTTTCCGACCACAAGGATCTGAACCCGCGAAAACGGGATTTTCTAAAAAAAGCGAAACCGAATTGAACAGCCGAAAGGATTTGAACCCACGACACGGTTCCAACTCTTTCGGCTTTTTTGTTGTCTTCACGGAATGTTTACAAATCGTAGACTACAAAATAAATCCCTCGGAGTTGGGTGAAGATTTGAACCCGCGATGCGCCCAAAAACAAAAACTACAAAACAACTCCATTTCTCTCTTGGTAGGATTCGAACCCACGAAAGCGAAAAATCTGATTGTTATCAGTTTGTTTTCTGGACTTTCTGATTTTGTTGTGGTATTGTGTGTGGTTACAGGAGGCGATGAAAATGAAAAAGATGATCGATGAATTATGGGACGGCGAGATCAGCCCACAGGACACCCTGATTTCAGATAATCAGGAATACCGTGAACTGCAACATAGGCAATCCCAAAATAAAGCCGAATTGCTTGAAGCCCTTTCGGATGAGCAGAAAGAACTGCTTGAAAAGTTCTGCGCCACAGAAATCGAGCTGAATGGCATCTCCGAACGCGAAGCCTTTACTGCCGGATTCAAGATCGCCATGCGGTTGGCGGCAGAGGCATTCTATGATGCAGATCGTGAATAATCATTACTACATAGTCAAGCGCTACTCAGCCAAGCGATGACTGATACATAAGCTCGTTCACAAGCATAGCTCTGTGAGCCTGAAAGATCGCGGTCGCTTGCCAGCTCCTGCTTCGCTAAGGGGGAAGTGCGCTCTCACTATGCATCTGAATTGACTAACACAGATTAATCATATAAATTGAACTGCCAAGCCATGATGACAAGTCAATTTAGGCTCGAGCGTGAAAAAAAGAGAGATTCTGAGAGATTTCTCCCTTTTTTTCGATCCTGGATTTTTTCGAAGTTTCATAGATTCATTTTGCCTTTTCTTGATGCACACATTTGATCACTCATCAAATTGTTTGGATGCGAACTCACAAAAGCAGAAAGTAATGTTATCAGAAAATAAACAGATGAATTATAAAATACAATCAGCAACGCCGCTGTTATTACACAGCGGCGTTGCCTTTTTATTTCATGAATTTTGGTTTTCAAATGCGTAAAGCAGTTTTCGCTTTTGTTTTTCGTTAAGGCATTCCAACAAGCGATCAAAAATCTTTTTGCTGTAACGCATTTTTATAAGCGACAATGAGGGAGCAACTTGATTGATATGAGATAGGTCATAATCACTTACCTTTCCGGTTGATAAAACGACATATACATGTCGGTATCCAATAGGAATGATTGCACGATGGAAATAATCTGCCTTATACAGATACCGATAGTTGCTCAGTGGGATATATTACGCTTTTTTATATTCATGCGTATAGTGATGCCCATAACAATAGATACTTTACAATTTTCCGGTTAGTTTCGCCTTTATGATATGCCCGGCAATTGCAAGTATTATGAAAATAAATCCTATAATCAGTGTTTGATTATAACTTAGAGGAATATGCAGTTTTTTGAGCAATTTTTCTGCGTCTGCGGGGCCCATTATTAGTTCGTATATTCCAAATAGCGCAAATAGGGCCGTTACCGAATAAGAAATAATACTCACAATTTGCACAATTATGTTTATAAATAGTTTCATTTCAGCTTATACCCCCTTTGATTAGCTCTTGCAATTGGATCAGAACTAAATATTAAATATGCTGTATGTACCCAAGCATATGCAACAAGTCCGTATGGAAGAACTTTGCCGCCAGTAGAATGTAAAAAGTCATTAAATTTAAGAGGAACATCTTTGTATTTCATAAGGTCTGTTGCGATATAAGTGGCACGAGTAGAAAAAGCCTTCGTAAATGCAGGTGAAACAACTTTGCATCCATTGCTAATAATAGAATCTATACAATCGTTTGCAATATTCCATCCATCGTCACCGTCATTTACACTCTTTTTTATTTGAAGAGCAGTTACTTATGTTGCTCGTGCTGCTATAGTAGCAGTTGAAGTAATCATCGCTGTTCCTGCGACAGATGCTGCACCGTATGCAGCAACAACTCCTCCTGTAGCACCGACAAGTCCGCCAGCTACTCCCCCAATTAATGCACCTTTTCCAACCCCGGCCATTGTAGACCAAAAAAGATCTTTTCCTGTTTGCCCAGAAGTTTTGGCGGCATTATAGGAAACTGTACCTCCAACTATTCCTCCGATAACAGCCCCTACAACTGCGCCAACAATAAGTGCTGTCAAAATAAACTCCCCTGTCGGGTCAACATTATTAACAGGATTATTTCCGCAATAGGCAAACATGTTAAAACCAATGATATCACCATTCGCATTGACATAACCGTCTGCATTAATAAATCTGCCCACATTAGAATCATAATAACGGCTATTGAGATAATAGAGACTCGTCTCGGCTGGACTTATATATGTACCCGGCAACCGCAAAGGGCGATTGCACGGTCGTTATTCTCACTTTTATTCCTGTTTCAAATTTCGTCTGCCGTTCCGATGAAACGGTAAACAATGGTGATTTCCTGTTGTCGGCATCCGTCCACCTTAACGGTATGCCCGATCTCAATTCGCTCAATTAACTGATTGAGCATATTTGCTGTGAGCGTTTCGATATTCAAATACTCGTCCAGCGCGGCTTTTAGTTTCTGCACGTTTTGCTCGTCGTTACCCTCTGTGCCTAACTCTGTTTCAATTACCGCCAGTCTTGCGGTGATTTGCTTTTGCTCGTTGGTGTACTCGGTCAGCATTGAATGGTAGCTATCCGAATCCAAGAGGTCGGTGGCAAAATCCTCGTACAGTTTTTTGATGATTCTTTTCAGCACAGTCAGTCGTTTATTGGCTTTGCTTTGTTCTGTAATCAGCTTGTCCGTTTTTACTCGCTTGGTGCTTTGCTTTTGGATTCTCTCCAACAGCTCGCCGCTTTGGATTTTGCTTGCGATACCTCGCACCCGTTTCAGTACTTCTCCATACAGATCATCATAGTAGATTGCGTGATTGTGCTTGCAATCTTCGGGATTGGTGTAATGGTGTGTGCAACGAATCAGCGGTGTCGGTCCTGCTTTCAGCGGTTTCATCATCAAGGTCATTCGGTGTCCGCACTCGGCACAAAAGGTCAGGTCTTTGAATACGTTATCAAAGTTGTGCTTTTTCGGCCTGTGTCGCAAAGAAATAAGGCTTTGCACTCGCTCGTAGTCATCACGGCTTACGATTGGTTCGTGTCGGTCTGCCACGATAATGTGCTGTTCTTTCGGTACTCTGACCCATTCCTTGGTCTTGTAATTGACGATTTCCACCTTGTGATTCACCATATCTCCCGTATACACTTGGTCTCGGAGAATGGCTCTCACCGTTTGATAGCACCAGCCGAAAAAAGAATCTTTTCCCTCTTGATACCGTGAAAACCTTGTGTCACCGTTCCGCGCCTTGTAAATGCCCGGTATGACGATTTCCCTTTGGGACAGCATTCTGCTGATTTGAGACAAGCTGTGTCCGGCAAGGGCAAGACGGAAGATTTCTTTCACCACCTCGGCGGCTTCTTCGTCTACGATCAAGCGGTTTCGGTTTAATGGGTCTACCTTGTAGCCGTAGGGTGCCTGTGCGCTGATATAGTACCCTTTGTAGGCTCGTTGGCGTTTGGCTGACTTTACCTTTCGGGATAAATCTTTTGCGTACATATCGTTCAGAATATTCTTGAACGGTGCAATGTCGTTATCATCCCGATTGGTATCGATTCCGTCATTTACGGCAATATACCGTACCCTTTTACGACTGAAATACACGTCGGTGTAATAGCCGGTTTGGATATAGTCTCTGCCAAGTCTGCTCAAGTCCTTGGTAATGACAATGTTGATCTTGCCGCTGTCAATATCCTCAAGCAGTCTTGTAAATGCCGGTCGATTAAAGTTTAACCCCGAATAACCGTCGTCCGCATAGATCTCGTAAATGGAAAATCCCCGTTCGTGGCAGAAATCCGTCAGCATCATTTTCTGCGTTTCGATACTAACGCTTTCACCTGCCTGCTCGTCGTCCTTGCTGAGTCTGCAATAGACTGCTGCGCTGTAAATGGTTTGCTCATTCCTCACTTGTTCCATAAGTTGCTCCTTTCTCGGAACAAAGTGAATCCTGAGATCGTTCGGTGTCTTTCATTATACCAGAATGTGTGTTCGGAGTCAATGCGGCAGCATTTGACAGAAACACCGCCGCAAAGACGTCCTCGCTTTTGCGTTTGCCTTGGTAGGTTTCGTGAACGATCAATTTCCCCTTACGCATAATTGCCTCCTTCTTCGTGAGAGTAACAGTTAGAGGATAAATACCCTCCAACTGTTTCCTCACTTGAAGGCAATTTTGTAACCGCAGGGTCAAAATTTTGTTTATAGCCTACCGACAGGGGAACGGAACAGTTATGTACCAGCAAGCATCGCGTTTGGTCACCCAAACACAGACTTGTCAGGAATATTCCTGAAACCTTTAAGGGCTTGGGGCTGCCCCAACAACCTGCCTTTTGTCCCCAAAAGGCGATGCTTGCGACGACAAATCAATTAGTCGTCACTCCAAACAGCAAGAATATCACCATTTTTGTGAATGATGGTATGCAAAACACCGCCAAGCATATTCGACGACTGCGTACTATAAACATGCCAACATTCTTCTTTTGAATCATAGGCAATTTCAATTTTTCTTTTAGGGATGTCAACACTATATTTTTCTAACCATAACGATTTTGCATTTTTAATAGCAATACTTGGGTCAGTAACTTCCCCAACATTTTGATCTGTTGAAAAAGTTTGTATTTCCCATTGATATTCTGTTAAGCAAAATGTTTTAACTTTCACCGTATTGAATTCTTCGGGTCCATGCAATAAGAACAACAAACTTAACAAACCTCCTATACAGACTAAAACAATAACAATTAAAACAGCATATATCTTTTTCACTATTTCTCACTCCTCACTCCAACCATGGTGTTTTAGGGGATATCGGAAGATCTGAATAAATTAATATATCCTCTCCTGATGCTGGATCATATTTTCTAAGCTCCCCATTTGGGCCATGTACATATAACGGAATTTTGTAATAATCCGCCCATTTCTTGTCAGCATCAGAAAACCTAGTAATACCTGCCCAACTTCCCATAGGGTGTGTATGGAGTGCTGCCACTCGTTTTTTAAACAGAGGTGCGTTAGGCACACCAACAGAATTGTTCTTTTTATCTGTTTTTACCGCTTTATAGGTATATTTTTTCACTTTTGTTCTTACGGTTTTTGTTGATGTTGTAATCCACGTCCACCATAAAAATCTATGTGTTTTTGTCACAGTTTCGTAAGTTTTTACAGTTGTATTTACAGTATATATCGCTGTAGAATACTCCCATGTATTCTCCCATGTTAATTCTCCTAGATATTCAGCCGCATCTTTGGCAGCTTCATCCATTGTATCAAACAAGTCTCCCGGTTTGTTGCCACCGTAATCCACTTTGTTCACTGGATTATTTAGGCAATAAGCAAACATATTGCAACCTAAAACACCCAAGGAAGTATTTAACTGTGAATCCACATTAATCCACCGACCGATCTCAGGATCGTAATAACGGCTGGATACATAGTAGAGCCCAGTCTCTGAATCGTAGTAATACCCTCTGTAAGCAAACGGATTATACAGCGCACTGCGGTTTGTACCGGAAATGTTGTTTATTGTTCTGGTGAAGTTTCCCCAAGCATCGTACTTGTATGTTATCAGCTTGACGCCACTGTCGTTATAAACAGCTACAATGTCTCCCTGAAGGTTCTTTTCAAACAAGAAAGTATAGAATACATCTTTTGCCATGGAAGATGTTCGATACTGCATTCCTATTGGACTACCGCTCTCATCGTAAAGATAAATGCAAAAATGTATGCCCCAACTTTCCGATATTATCTTAGAACCCGAAAGAATGTATGTGTGCTTTACACCATTTACCGTCTTACTTGTTCGAATACCATTATCATTGTAAGTAAAAGTGATCACGTCCTCGGTGTCGGTATTCGTATAGCTTATCAGCTGTCTTCCGTGCCAGGTAAGTTCTCCGTAATCACCCCATGTAAGCGGATTTCCTATATTGTCATATTCTATAGTGTTACCACTGTAGGAAGTAAGCAGATCTCCCCAAGATGCATCATTATAACCATATGCAATATTGCTATACAATGTTGTCGGTGTTATTCCTTCAGCTGTAAGTGCATATGTTTTCTTGGAGGTTATGTTTCCTGCATTGTCATACGAGTAAACATATGTCCTGTTCATAGCGGAATTGTCTTCCCGCAGCAGTTGCCCAAGTTTGTCATACACATATCGGGTTTCGGTACCGCTACTGGATACGATTTTAGTAATATTACCGTTTCTATCGTATGTAAATGTATCGGTAGTTGCGGTATTGCTATTGACTTTGCTTGTAAAGGATTCTACCAGTGCAGAGGTATTGTTTGCATTATTGACAAAGGTATAGCTTACGGTATTGGTATACTTGCTACTTGTGTTTTTTGACAGATAGAAATTATATACCTTCGTTGTAAGACGATTATATGTATCATATGTGTAATCAATCTTACCACTGGTAATATCGGTGGTAATATTATTATACCGAATTCTACCGTCGTCATAGTACGTATAACTGTAGTTGTGTGACCAATCTTGAACCGTTCCTTCACTGCTCGCATAGTCGGCGCTGTAAAACGCATTTTGCAATCTTCCGTTATCTCTATAAAAGAACAGTTGACCAAGCTCTATCACTTCCGAGCTGGTATCAAATTCTATTTGACCTACCAGGCGTCCTGACGTATCATATTTATACAATGTACTCTTGCCTAATAGCAAATTGTCAAATCGCGCAAGCTGACCAAACGCAGTATATGAGTAAGCATACGCCTTGACTTCAGCTGAAGAACCGTTTTTATGCCATATTTCTTTTACGTTGTCAAGTTCATCGTATACATACCTGACTACCAGACCATTGCCGTAGGTTATTTTATTCAGCTTACCATTGTACGAATTGTAGCTATAATCGGCAAGATAATATGTTCCGGCCGAAATTGTATCAGTGTTTCCGTACTCGTCATATGTAAAGGTATATGTTGTGGAAGCAGTCGTTATACTTGAAAGCAAATTATGAGCATTATACTGATATGTCACATTCTCGCTTCCAGTAATCGCACTATACGAAGTTGACGATATATAATTGCACGGCTTAACATTTGTTATATTGCCTATTGCATCATATGTGAAGCATGTGCCCGTGCTTGTACCTGCATCATTAATATTAATAGTTGCAAGAAGCCGACCATTGATTGTGTCGTAATAATGCCTTGTTCTGCGGCTAAGACTATCTGTTTCCTGTAGTATCGCACCAAATATCTTTGATCCAGCTGTTGTCTCATACTGATTTGTGGAAACAATGTGTTTCGTTCCGGTTTTTGCTACAACAACAGATCCGCTGAATGTTATCTCGTAAGTATCAGTACTTATTAACTGACCGTATGAGTTGTACAAGTATTCAGTCTTGGTTTTGGGCGTTTTAGTAATGATTGAATCAGGATCATCTGCAAGGTACGGATAATAGCTTGGACTAATAGTATAATATGTTTCAGAGGATATGTCAACCCCATTGGAAGCGTACACATAATCGCAAAGCTCACCATGGCTGTTGGCAATTCTTTTAATCTGACGGTTATCGGTATATTCATACACCTCGGTATAGTATCCACTATCTTTTACCCATAGTAATCCATCCAAGTTGCCATGTTCCGCTGTGTAATACTTGTATTTCACAACGTTGTCATCAACACTTTCAACAAGAGCAATTTCGTCAAATAAAGCATATCCGCTTGGCTGGAACGAATATTCGCACACAATGTCTATATAATGAATGCATTTGCTCGCATCCGCCTCAACTTCGCCCGACACAAACTGCCAATTGTAGCAATCGGTTTGGAACGGATAATACTTTTTCTCAACAATATCCGCCTTTCCTTCACCCTGATAGTAGTATATGTCAACTCTGAGTGCAAAAATTCCATGTGATCCGGATATCTGCCCGTTACCCTTGGCAAAACCTGAAATGAGATATTCACTTGGCTGTTGGGATACAGGCCCGCCATAATCATATTCAGCCAATACTGAATTAGGAGCAATGTAAACTCTTTGCTTTAAGTATTTTTCACTGTTAATAGAACCACTGACATATCCCGTGTAACCAAAAGGAGCTGATTCGGAATAACGCGAGAAACCTCCGCTTTCATTCTGCCAGTGTGAGTTTCCGTTTTCAACATAAGTGCCGGAAGAATTGATGGTGAACATTTCAAAGTTACCCATCTCAACTACACTGTAATGACTATTCCCGATGTTTTCTTCAAGCATAACATTATCTATGTCAATGGAGGCTTCCTGGCTATCATCTATATCTCCGCCGGATACAATTATTTGTATTTTGAAAGATTCGTACCCAGTGGAATTATAATTAGAAGCGTCGAATGTCATGCTGAAAATCGAATCTGTTCCTGCTGCATAGTACTTATTTACAGGTATTTCCTCAATAAAGACATTGGAAGTATTGTTCAGGGATTGAACTTTGATGTATGCCGTCACATTTTCACAACTGAAAGCATTAACGCTCATTGACAAAGTATACTTGCCGGTACGGAGTTTTGTGTACTGAGTCAACGTGTCTGTAACACCATTCTTTATATCAAAAGAGGCACCCTTTTGTCCTCCGTAAGTGGCAAATGTGAAGTAATAGCCAATGTTTGAAGAGGATTTTATCCAATACTTCGCATTACCGCTTGCATCCTGAAGCTCAAATCCTCCGTTCATGATGTAATTTGATGTGCTTCCTCCGATTGTGGTAGCACTTTTTATATTGTTTTTGACTTTGTCTGCTGTTTCATACTCGCCTGATGTTGCACCATAAATCGTTGTTCTACCGGCATCAGTCGAATATGCATTAACTACGCGTCCCTCGCTGTCAAATACTTTTCTCGTAATAATATCATCCGTATTACCGAATATATCGTCGGAGCCACTGTTTCTGACTTCGGTATATCCAGAAAAATAGTTTAGACCGATTTTCTGTCCTGCAATAGAGTTCTTTCCGTATTCCTGAATATAAGTAACTTTTCCACTTGAATAAGTGTATATAACTTCGTATTCGGAAAGCTCGTCCTTGCATCTTGTTATATATCCGTTACTATCATAAGTGTAGGATGCTTTTCCGTCAACAGTTATATTGGTAGTATTGCTTGAATTGTTATAGAAGTTCAGCCAGTTTGTCGCTGTTACGCTTGAATTTCCGTGTGCGTATACAACTTCTCTCAAATATTTTGTACTTGTTGTGGAAATGCTTCCTGTTGCCGTGCTCGAATATCTAAAAACAATAGCATCTTTAGATGTAGAATTCCAAATGAGATACGGCATATTATCTGAATTATATGAGATTGTCAGATAACTGATTGCTGAACTGCCATTTGGAACCAAACTAACACCTATAGGTTTATAAGAGTTATCAAAGGTGAAAGATATCTTGTTCCCATTTTTATCGGCAATGCTCGAAAGATACCATGCACCGTAAACATCTGTGCCTGGCACAGATGACATTTTAGCAAAGGTTTTAACGGTTTTACTGTCATCCTTTATCGTGCATGTTGTTGATGAAACCGTTAATTTTAGCTGTAAGCCGTCCTCGTCTTCGTAAACATTGGATGTCCCTTCTACCGGCAAGAAAGAATGCTCTGTTCCGTCAGAATCAGACCATATGTAGTAGTCAACTGATGTCCCTGATGCGTTCGTATATGCCTTTTTGATTATAGTTTCACTAATATTCAGCTTAAATCCATATGGCATAAATGCAGAACTATAGCTACTTTGCGCATTAGGATAAACATTATATCTATTAGCAAGAGACGAATTATATACAATTGTAGGAATATAAGGCATTAAACTGTCGGTCGTCGAAAGAAGCGGCTTGGAAAGAGCCAGTGCTCCAGTAGCATTATTAACATGACTCGTTCCTGCAAGGCCTATATTCTGACTGGAATAAGACCAATATTCCTCAATACCCTTCATATCCTTATATACAACTACGAACTGAGGGCGGGAAGCTATAGTAGGAGAATCGTTTGTAACAAATGAAGTGTGCGTAGTCGATGTCGTACCATCAACTATCTTGAATCCAATGCCGTAGTTGGAATATGTACCATCATACCATGATTTTACAAGCTGGGTAATATCGAAACGATATCTGTTGTCTGTTGCAGTTCCGTCAATATAGTTATAGTCAAGCACAGCATCCGAAATTACCCCTTGTGGAGAAGTAGAAGCAGTGGTTTTACTCCATGTCAAATCGGAATCCCAATCGGTGATTATCCGGTATACGCCAACATAGTTTCCACCGGTTGATGTGGAATACATGGATATATACGCCGATGTTATATACGCTGAATCAGGAAGTGTTGGCAGAGTGCTCGTCTTCCAATATCCGTGCCATATGTTGCTTACAAACATACTCGGATCGGTCGGTGATGAACGGTCGACACTGGATGAACTGATGTCCAGGTCTGTCACGGTAGACGACGGGACTCCGATTGACGGATCTATCGTCAAGGGGAATACTCTTTTCTCGTCATTTGCCCATTCTTTATCGGCAGTAATGGTTAGTAAATATTTACCGTTGCCACTTGATGAGAGCTCGTATTCGACAAGGTCCGATTTTTCACCGGCGCTGTCAAACATAAATCCAGCCGGTATAACATAAACTGGTTCACCCGAACTTGTGTCTGATATTAAAATAGAACCATCCGTGGATTTTTCTGCGGAAAGGTTGTTCAAACTCAAAGTGAAATTAAATACATATTCGGATTTTGCTGATTTCACAATGATATTTTCTTTTATGTTGTTTGAAACAAGAATATATTCCAAATCAACATTTTCAAGAATATTTTCATAGATGATTTTAGACGACAATTTGTCTAAAGTCATCATCTTCTGCAATTCGGTTGCATTAACGTTGGAATACGAATCAACAGATTGCACTTTTCCTGCGGTCTTCTTTACTGAATTAATAAGACCTATTTCTATTTTTCTGTTTCCAGAATGCAGTGTGAACACGGATTCGTTTCCGGTTATCTTTTTTGCAAATTTTACCTTAGCATTTGGTATGGAAAATTCATTTCCAGAAGGGGAAAGCGTATTGTCGATATCCGCCCATTTTCCGTTTGCATCAAGGTAATGTACAGGATCGCTATATTGGATCGCAAAAATTGTTCCATCTTGTTGCTTGAATTGCTTAACATACTCATCTCGCAATTCAATAATTTCGTAGGTGTCTTTTCGGATATTTGATGATGTTTGAGTTTCTTTTTGTCCGTTTGTGCCATTAATACTTGTAGCAAAAGCACTGAGCGGAAACGACATCACTGCTATCAGCACTGAAAGAAAAACTGCCAGGAATTTGAACAAATGCTTTTTCATAATTTGTGGTTCCTTTCTTTAAAAATGTTGAAGTTGTTAGTGTTTTTGAGCAGCGGTTTTTTGCGTTGATAGTTTTCTTCAATTTTGTGGCATATGATTTGTTGATCATATGCCGCAATTGCGCAAGAGTAGTGGGAATCTGTAATTTTCAAAGTGATAAATCAACATGCAACATTTTTTCATTGTTTTAAGTTCTCCTTTCATAATGAATATAAATAGCGCACAAATATGCCAAGAACATCCCGACATACTTATGCGCTGATCTTTAATATTGAATTGCCACCGTAATAATCTCAAAACGGATATATAGCCGTCTTGATTCGGCAGCAAATCCTTTTGGTTTACTGTCGGGCGGTTTTTACTGGTCAAACACTTTATACATTATTGTGTTCATGCACAGTATACCATATTTACAGCACACAGTCAATATTGGAAATCACGCAAAAACAAATTTTTTTCCAAAAAATTAGCAAGCATAAATGCTTTCGACATACTAAATACATATAAATGAGATGGGCGCAACGATCTGTTATGCGTACTACCCAACAGGTATTGGTATAATCCTTTCTATGATTAAAGAAAGATCATATTTAACTCATGTTTGTTCAGCCAAATATTTTACATAGCCAAACGCTACTCAGCCGAGCGTTTGGCTTATTTTTATGGAAAGGAAGGATGAACGCTATGATTGCAAATCTGACAAGAGGAGCGAAGACCGCTTCTCTCCACCTGCCCGCGGATAGATTTCAGATCGCCGGCGTCCTGTCATACCTCGGTGTCGACAGGCTCGACGATTACGAACTCCTCTGCGAAGGTCAGGATTCCTCGGGTATATAATATTAGCGTCAACAATTTTGACGGTACATAAGCTCGTTTACAAGCATGGTTCTGCAAGCCCGGAAGATCGCGGTCACTTGCAAGCCCCTGTTTCACCAAGGGAGAGGTCTATCCAAAAACAAAATAGCCCGGCTCGATTTTGAAAAAAAGTGCGGTGTGCATCGGTTTTGTAGTGATACCCCAAAACTCCCGCACGTCAGTGCGGGAGTTTTACTTTTTGTATAGAGAACTCCGACGAAGGAGGAGTTCTCACGAAAACCACCCGCTAAGCGGGTGGTTCCAAAGAGGCTTTTGCCGATGAGCAATCCCGCCGCAGCGGTGGCTCCCTTGTGCAAAGGGAGCTGTCGCCGCAGGCGACTGAGGGATTGTTTCTGCCATGTGAATTTTGCAATCCCTCCGTCTCGCGTTGCTCGGCACCTCCCTTTACACAAGGGAGGCGAAAAGTAGTTGCTGTCGCATTTGCGACTGCAGTGCAAATTTGCAAATGTCAGACTTTTCAGAGGGCTTTCAGCCCCGCCAGTAACATGCCCTTATAGGGCTGAGCAAGCCACCGGCTTAGCCGGTGGTTATGACTCACTTTTTCATTTTTCACTTTTCACTTGTCAAGGTAATAAGTAATGCGAGCAGTGAAGAAGTGCGTGGACTTTCCGGCGCTGCGCTTGACCGTATAATTCACCATTGAAAAAAGGGAAGATTTATGATATAATAAGATATCGACAAATCGGAATTTGAAGGAGGGCTGGAATGAATGGGCGTGTTCAGTTTTTTTAAGAAAAGCAAAGTGGAACTGACCGATGAACAGAAAAAGTGGAATAAAATGTGGGATTTGTGGGCAGAAGGTCGTACGGACTCTCCCTATTCAGAATTGATGACCTATCAAAGCGAAATCAACAATGGCGGACATGACCAATATTTCTTCAATATCGAGAATTCGGGCAATTTGCAAAAGGAAATGGCGGTTTTGAAAACTGTTTTGCCCGCAAAGCTGCGAGACAATTTACAAAATGCATATGATGCATATTTGAAGCTAACGAATGAAGAATCTGACGAGCAAGCAGGAACGATACTGAGTCAATATGATGATGAGTTTTATAAAGTCGAAGAAGATATCAACCGCATACTAAGGGAGTATGCATCTCAAATAGAACTATAAATTCGGGTTTTGTGGAGAGGAGATGTATAAAATGATCCAAGAAATACATTCATTTGATGAGTATGAGGATTTTATTCGAGAACTGGCTACGAACCCGTTATATTCCGACCCGCATTTCACTTATGACAAGGATAATCTCTATCGTTCTTTAATGGCAAAAGACAAGCATGCTTTTGCTGTTTTGGAAAACGGAATCACCATAGGGCTTTTTGTCTGGATCGTACTTCCGGATGATCGATACATTGAGATGCTCATAGGTTTTACAAAGAAAGAAGAAGCGTTTGCTGAAATGCTTGCTTATATGGAGAAGAACTATTGCGGTTACCAAATGGATCTTGTATTCAATCCGCAAAATACTGCGATTTCCCGGCCGTTGAAGCTGAAAGGGGCGATATTTGATCCGGAACAGCAAAAAATGATCCTGATCGGCCCTGTTCCGAATGTGTCGACCAACCATATTGAACTGTTATCAGACAAGTGGACGAAACAGTATTGTGATCTTCATAGCACTGACACGTATTGGACTGCTGAACGCATTCTTTTAGCTCAAGATAAATTCAGAGTTCTTCTTGCCGTAAAAGATGGACAGGTTCTTGGCTATTTGGACGTACAATGTTGTTACGAAATCAATGAGATCTATGCTTTGTTTGTAAGACCTGAAGCAGCCCGGCAGGGTTATGAACTTGCGCTGCTGGTAAAGGCCATAGAACTGAACCGGCCAAATCAAATGATGGTGGTTGTCGATGCAGATGCAGAAGAAGAAATAGGATTATATACTGCTGCTGGGTTTGGCAAGTTGGAAGGCCAGAACAGTATTACTGCTTATATCAAATAGAAGCACTATAAATTCCTGTTTGTCCAACCGAATAACCTACATAGCCAAACGCTGCGGAACCGAGCGTTTGGCTTATTTTATAAAATCGTATCGCGTCCCATCAACGCAAATCGGGGCTGCCACGTAAAGGAATTTACTCCTCTCGGCGACAGCCCCGATTTTTTATCAAATTTTAATTGCCGGCATGAAATCAGAGCGACGGTGTCTGCCCATAGTAGCAAAGGCTCAATGCGGTGATATCATCAAACTGCGGTGCCTGCCCCACAAATGCTTCTACATCGGCTCTGACGGCAGACAGCAGCGGCTCGGGCGCACAATCGCGGTTAGCATTGAGAACGGCGGCGAGTCGCGCTTCGCCGTAAAGCTGACCGGAAGCGTCCGTTGCCTCGGTGACACCGTCGGTATAAATAAACAGTGCATCCCCGGGCGAAAGTTCCAGACTGCATGAACGATAGCGCGTTTCTTCCATTCCTGCCAGCACAAGACCGGAGCGGGTGCGCAGATAATCATATTTGCCGTCGGCACGTCGAAGCAATGGCGGATTATGTCCGGCATTGACATAAGCAAGATGCCCTGTGGAAAGCTCAAGTATGCCCATCCATGCCGTTACAAACATTCCTTCATCGTTTGTCTCGCAGAGCAGGCGATTTACTTCAGTAAATACAACATCGGGTGATGTGCCGTGCTGTGCATGATCTTTTATCAGCGTTTTGGCGATTACCATGAACAGTGCCGCGGGGACACCCTTTCCGGATACATCCGCCACTACTGCCGCAAGGTGATCCTTGTCGACCATGAAGAAATCGTAAAAGTCGCCGCCCACCTCCTTGGCAGGATTCATAATGGCATAGATATCAAATTCTTTTTGCGAGGGGAATGCGGGAAAGATGCGCGGGAGCATGGATGTCTGTATATGCGTGGCTACGCTTAATTCGGATTCAATCTGCTGTTTATCCGCGCTGTCCTTAATCTGGCGCTCGAGCAGCTTTCGCGTGCGGTCTGCCAGTGTGGAGCATATAATGGTTACGCCGCAGAGAATAAGCGAGCGTGGAAGTATGTAAAAGAGTACGACGCGGCGGATGGTATCGCCCGTGACGACGCGCATACCGTCCGATTCCAGTGCCTTGAGCAGATTGCTGTCCCATTCGCCGAAATATGTACCTATAATCAGTGATGCCGCCATACATACAACGGAAACGGCAAGCAGACCGTAGGAGAAGCGTTTGGAATAGTAATGACAGCCCAGAACCACAGGCACAGCCCATGCCAGAACGGCATGACTGGGCAAAGCGGAGGACAAAAGCGTAATGCCCAGTATACAACACAGAAGAATATACAGCTTCAGACGCGGTGAATTCTGATTTATGATGTGCAAAAGCAGGCTGGGCAGGAACAGAAGTGAGATACCGCCGATGCCGGCTATCGCCATAATGGTTTTCGGAACGATGAACACTCCCAGAATGTTCAGCACCCAAATCACGGCAACCACAACCGCAAGCACACGCATACAGCGCGCGGCGTAAAGGTTGGCTTCCTTTTCGTTTTCGGCAAATGCGGCTGAATAATCCGCTTCGTTCATATAAACACCGTCCGTTCTGTTTTATGTTTAATAAATTTCTATTATATTATACCCGTTCAGGCTGAGAATGTCAACAACTTGCGGCAAATTCCGCCACATAAACGGTGTAGGACAGCGAAATACTTGAAATATTTATTTTTTTATGATATAATATAACAAAACACGGAAGGAGACAGAGAAAGTCAATGGATAAACCGAAATGGTACAGGAAATTTTTGATTGTCTTGCTTATCGTCATATTCTCGCCGCTGATTATTGTCGGGATTGTCATCGGAGGGATTTATACGGCGTTTCGTATGCCGAAAATGAAAAGAGAATACAAAAACTCACGTTATTATGCCGATTTCGGAAGAAAATTCACGGCGGATATTCTGTATTCTCCCGAGTACCGTTTTTATAACGGTGCCGTGTCGCGCAACCTGCCGATAAAGTATATCAGGCAGGAGACGAACGGATTTGAGTATTTTATTTACGATGATACGCTCTATCTTTTTCCCGATTTTGACGGGATAGATTATATTGAAGATAAATCCGAGTGGATGGTGGATTATGACGGCGATTCGGATTTTTTTGACAGACGCCTTGACAGCATGCTCTCAAAGCTTGAAAATCGCTTCGATTATCCCATCAGGGTGCTTGCAGAGAGGAGAATGTTTTATCGGATGAACCTCAGTGGCATGGATATTCCCGAGAGCATTTTCATCACGCAGAGCTATGACAATGCCTTTGAAAACGATGCTTCTCCGCTTAAGATGATTGTTCCGCAAAGCACGGAAGAGCTCTATGGCATGATGCTTGAAACGCCCGATTTATGCGGCAGATTTGAGCTTGACAAAAGCGCAGGAAGTATTATATGGAATCTCTCTGAAAATATAGTAATCGAAATCGGCGTCGGCACGCCGGAGTGCTATATCGGCATAAATAAATCGCATGGCGGAAAGGTCGGCGGCGAAATTACGCACCTGCATCCGTCCGTATTTGAAATTTACGATGAAATCTGCAAAATAGGAAAGCGCGGAAATGTCACTGTGCTCCGCACTTCACCTGTCGGCTCCGCACTGCTGTATGCGGGAAGAAAGGATGTCTGCCCGTATCCGAGGGAGAAAAAGCTTTTGCTCGGAAAATATTATTATCTGGAAGCCCGTTAGATAACATAAAAACCGCTTTTCCGAAGCGGTTTTTATGTTATATCTCATTTTGTAAAAAAGCGTCTATTTTTCCGCGAGGAAACCGATGCCGTATTTCTCGAAAATATCCATGGCGTGGCTTCCGCGGCTTCTTTTTCCGCGCACGATTTTATATGAGCGTTCCTTGCCCTGAAGCTCGGCGCAGAGAAAATCTATCTTGCCGCGCGAGCGTTCGCTTTTGTTTATTTCATCGGCATATGAGGCTATCTCATGTATATGCGTGGCATAGAGGACGCGGCAATTCTTTGCCGAGAGCCATTCGAGCGTTTTTTCCGCGATTATCGCGCCGTCCTCCGAGCTTGTTCCCGAGAAAAGCTCATCGAGCAATATCAGGCTGTTTTCCGTGGCGGCGGAACATATTTCCGCCATTGCGCGGCATTCTCCCTCGAGTCTGCCGGCACCCGATTCGCTCGTGAAAACGGAAAACTGCGCCAGTATCTCACTGCACAGCGGCATGGCGGCACTTTCGGCAGGGATCGGAAGCCCGAGCGAGAAAAGTATCTGCGCTATGCCGAGTGCGCGAAGATAAACGCTTTTTCCGCCGCTGTTCGGTCCCGTCAGGATGAAGATGCGTCCGTTTTCATCGAAATGCACATCGTTTTTCACTATGCGGCAGCTCTGCATTTCCGAGAGCAGGTTCGGATTATAAAGCCCCGAAATATCAAGCTTATCCGAGAATGCGGGGAAGCAAAGCGGCATACCCTTGCTTCTCACGGCGAGCATATAATTCATGCCCATGCGGATAAACCGCAGTTCATCACAGATTTCGCAGAGGAAATTACATGCGCCGTCCAGCATATTGCCGAGCACGGATTTTATCTTCTTCAGCGAGCCGCGCATATAGTCGTTCAGCGCGCTGTAGAGATTTACGTCAAAAGCGCGCATGGCTGTTCCCGAGAGGGTCGCTTCCTTTTTGCCGAGCGGAGCGATGCATATCATACTTTTGTTTTCAACTTTTTTAGAAAACATTTTATCAAAAACCGTATTTGTCACATACGGCTCGGAATTTACGGAAATTATACCCGCCTCAAGCGGGCGAAGCTCGGAATCGAGATTTATCCCGATGGAAACGCTCCTGATGTGCTTTATGTTTTCATCCATCGCGGAGATATATTCGCGGGCGTTTTTATACCAGTCCGATGAATATACATCGCGTGCTTTTTGCAGAAGCGAATGAAGCGCATGTGAATCGCACGCTTCTATGATATCAGCCACGCCGAGCAGAGTATCTGTACATTCGGTATAGTACATCAGCTCGCGGAAAGCATAAAACATGCGCTCGTTTGAAAGCTCCTTTGTGCCGAAACGAAGTTCTTTTCTGTATTCCGCGATATTTTCGGCGCCCTTTGCCAATGCTTCGAAGGCTTCAAAGAGCGCGGAGCTTTTGTCTATGGCAGAGAACAGCTTCTGCCTTTCGGCTATCGCATCGCCGTCGCACGAGAGAAGCTCGCTTACAAAATCCTTTTGCTTATACGACATAAAAAATGAAAAATTCAGCTTTTCAAAAATGCCTTCGGAGAGCTTTACCCGAGAGGCGTCGCTTTCTTTGCCGAGAATGCTGTACATAATTTATCCTCCTACCACGGTGTAAACTTTTTCCGCTATGAACGGAATAAGACGAAGTATCGCCCTGTGGGTAAAATGCGCCGCCGCGAACATGAACGCTATCATAAACGCAAGGCAGATATATGCTTTTGCGCGCGATATATTGAATTTGCCGAGGAGCTTTATCGCCTGCGTGTATTTGAAGATGAGTATGCCCCAGAAAAGCGCCATGAAAGCCGCCGTTATCGGGAAAGTGAGCAGGGCGAAAATATATGTTATTCCCGCATACATCATGATTACGCGCAGTATCAGGGCGCGCGGCTTGTAGATATAGAAATTTTCCATGCTGTCGATATATTCTATTGTCTTTGCCTGAACTATGAGCATATCGCGCGTGGACAGACGACCGCCGGCTTTCATATATTTACCTCCGCATATTTAATCTGTATATTATTATATCACGGATGCAATGCCGTGTCAACCGAGGGGAAAAGAAAATCCGAGGGCGCAAGCCTTCGGATTTTCCTGCTATATCTGATGTTTTTTATTCTGCAATTCCGGAGGGGATATATGCGCCGCTTGTTTCGCTCATTTCGCTCAATGTATTAGCGGTATGTTCACCGCTGTATGCAGGATTATTTGCGGTGAAATTATTGCGGATGAAATCTATTATCGCAGCGGAGTTTTCGGCGCGGAAGAGCATGATGCCTTTTTCGTATTCTTCGAAGCTGCCCGTATAGCTGCTTATGAGCACATAGCCGTTATCGAAAATATCGATGCGGTTTGCGGCGCCGACCTTGCTTGATATATCGATTCTCGCGAAGCTTTTTACATCCGAAAGGGCGCTTGCCAGCGATTCGTTATCGGAGAGCGCTCTTGTGCCGTCGAGACCGAGAAGCATATCAAAAAGTTCTGCCGTGTGCGCTGCGTCATTATTGTAGGTGTAACCATCCTTGTTCAGGATGGTGACGGAAATTCTCGTTATATCGCCATAGGTTTTTGCCGCGGTTTTTTCAAAATAATCCGCGAGAGTTGCTACGTCAATGTCTGTTTTTGCATATCTGTAATAATGCTCGGTGGAGCTCGCCTCGCTTTTTTCGGTATACTTCAGGCAAACGGCAACCTCCGGAGATACACCCTTTATCTCATAGAGCATAGCTTTTTTATATGAGATATCCTCATCTTTGTTTTCGGGATAGGTGTGGTTGTATTGCTTTACGGTGACTTCGCCTATCTCATCGCCGACAAGTGCCGTATCAATGACCATGCCGCGGCTGTAGCCGGAATACGGCGAATTCTGAATCTCGAAAAACCATTTGCTGTAAATTGCAATTTCGTCCGAAAAGTATGGGTTCTTTGTAGCTTTCGGATCTGCGGGTACATTTCTGCCTATGAGCGGCAGAGTACAGATTATGAGCGCGAGGCATGCGGCAACCGAGGCAACCTTTATGGCAAATCCCTTTCGACTGCCTTTTTTCGGTGCGGCTTCCGCTATCATATCGTCATCGGCTTCGCCGATTGCTTTTGCCAGTTCTATTCCTTCTTTCTCAAGATATTCGCGTAGCTTTTTTCTTGTCCGCGAGAGCGTCATGGAAACTCCGGCGGAAGTGATTCCGCGCTCGTGCGCTATATCGCCGACGGAGCGGAAATACCAATATCTCTGCATGAAGATGATTCGTGTTTCTCTCGGGAGCGAGCGCAGAAAAGAGTTTACGGCATCGCGCAGGGTCATAGCCTCGGCTATGTCACCGCCCTCCGAGGGAATACATTCCGCAAGCTCGTCGAGCGAGACGCACGGGCTGTTTTCACCGCGCTTTTTGGCTTTTCTTTCACGCAGGCGGTCGAGCGAAGCATTGCGCGTGAGCTTGCCGAGATATGTTGCGAGATTTTCGGGATTTTGCGGCGGAATACTGTTCCATGCGCCGACATACGCGTCGGAAACGCATTCTTTGGCATCTTCTTCGCTTGAGAGAATACCTTTTGCTATCGCATGGCAATATCTGCCGTATTTTTTCTGCGTTTCTTCGATTGCCGTCTCCGAGCGCGCAAAAAACAGATCTACTATCGCTTTGTCTTCCATTGTATCACCTCCGCGGAGTTTGTTTCGGGATCCCTTCACCCATATACACGGAAAAAGCATATGAAAAATAACGGTACGGATGAAAGAATTTGAAAAAAACGTGCGTTTTCATCGGAAAATGCACGGAGAGCTTTTTGAGAAAGAAGAGTTATTATAGTATTGTCAAAATTAAATCGCTTTTCCGCTCATCCCGCGCAGAAGGCGAGCGCTTTTTCCGCGCAATCGGCGGCATTTGAGGTATATGCGTCCGCACCTGTCTCGCGGCAGAAAGAATCCGTTATCGGTGCGCCGCCTATCATTATTTTCACATTATCCCGTATGCCTGCCTTTTTGCAGAGGGCAGTGATTTTCCGCACCTCGCCTCCGCCGGAGGAGAGCAGGCAAGAACAGCATATCACCTGCGCCGAGTTTTCCTTTGCCGCGCGGACAAAAGTTTCCGCCGGCACATCCATGCCGAGGTCTATGACGCGCAGTCCCTTGCCCTCGAGCATTATTTTCACGAGCTCCTTGCCGATGTCGTGAAAATCGCCCTTTACCGTTCCGAGCACCACCGTGCCGAGCGACGGAATATTGCCTGTCGGGAAATACGGGCGCAGAGCATCCATGCCCGCTTTCATCGCGCGGGAGACAAGCAAAACCTCGGGAACGAAAATCTCGTTTTTTCTGAATTTTTCTCCGACAGTATTCATGCCCGAAAGCAGTCCTTTTGAAAGAATATCCGCCGGAGGATATTCCGCGGCGGCGCTGTGCACGAGCGCGGCTACGGCTTCGCCGTCGGCGCGTTGCAGTTTTTGCGAAATTTCATCGAAAATCGACATTTGCACCCTCCTTTTCTCCGTTAGCTTCACGGAAGCGCTTCGGCGTCATGCCTGTATTTTTACGGAAAACTTTATTGAAATAGCTCTGGTCGGAGAAGCCGACAAGCCCCGATATCTCCGCTATGCTGAAATCGCCCGAGAGAAGCAGAAGCTTGCTTTTTTCTATGCGGATATCGGAGAGGAACGCATTGAATGAGGTGTGCATTTCCTCCTTGAATATGCGGCTGAGATGTGAGGCGGAAAGCGAAACCGCCTCCGCCGTATCCTCGAGCGTTATTTTATGCATATAATTGCCGCGGATGAAGGAAACTACCTTTGATATGACGGCGGAATGCTTCGCTTCGAATATGCCGAGCACTTCTCCCGAGAAATCGCCGAGCATTTTTGTAAGCGAAAGGCAGATATCGTCTATTGATTCGAGACGGAAAAAATCAAAAATATATTTCCTGTTCATGCGGCTCAGCAGGCTTTCGTCCGCGCCGCCGTCGAGCGCCGCACGGGACATGAGCACCGTCAGCTCAAGAGCCCGCAGCTTTATCGAATCGGTATCGTATGCGCAGGAGAAGAATATACAGCCGAGTATCTCATTGAGCAGGCGGCGCGCCGTATCGCCGTCGCCTGTACGTATCGCCCGCAGGAGCAGTCTTTCCTTTTCATAGGGATAACCGACGGGAGAGCCGATTCCGGAATCAATGCGGCTCTTTATATCTCCGAGATATCGGTCTATTCCGTCCCCTCGTGTATTTTTTACATTTTCTGCGGATTTTTTCATATGCGGATTATCCTGACTGGGATTCCTTCTTTTATTGCGTATGTGACGGTATACGCCGTGCCCTTGGAGCGGCAGTCCCAGAAGGCTATGACATACTGCACGCCGCGCACTATCTCCTCGTCACGCATGAGCGGCGCTCTTTTCCCGTGCCGCCCGTAATCCGGCTCGAGCACCGTCATTTTAAGATGATAACGCTCGGCATATTCCTCGGCAAGCTTATCTGCGCCCAGCGCCCCGCCGCTGACAAGCTCCGTACAGTTGACGGGGATATACCTCTCGAGAAAGGCTATTGCCATATCGTGAATTTTATCGTATTCGATGCTTCGTGAACCGACTATGGCTATCTTCAAGGCAAAATCTCCTTTTCATTTTCATTATAATAAGTATACCAAAAACAAAGACGATTTTCAACGCTTTTATAAAAATAAATGGATAGATGCAAAAAAATTGTTACACATAAAAAAGCCGCGGCGTCGCAAATTAAATACAGCACAGAGATGTGCGAAAATAAAGGCAGAAATAAGGAAAAAGTAAACTATGACAGAAACAACAGGCAGAAAGGCAAATTCATTTTTTGCGCTTGCACTGACAATATTATTTTTTCTTATGACGGGAACTTTTATAAATGAAAATCAAGGAAGTCTGCGGGCTTATTCGGAGATTCCCGCGGCAAAAGAAGGCGATATGCTGATAGCGGGAGGAATTCCCTTCGGCGTGAAGCTCCATACGGACGGTGTGCTTGTGGTAAACGTATGCGATGTACGGTGCGGTACGGCGGGCAAACGCCCGGCGATGGATGCGGGGCTCAAAAAAGGCGATATGATAATATCGATAAACGGAGAAAAGATACAGTCCGGCGCACAGGTATGCAGAATATGCGGGGAGAGCGACGGCAAGCCGCTTAAAATAACCGTGATGCGTGCAGGAAAAGTAAAGACGCTTACGGTTACGCCTGAGAAAAATTCCGAGGGCGAGTACAAGCTCGGAATGTGGATAAAGGACAGTGCCGCCGGAATAGGCACGGTGACCTTCATCGATCCGAAAACTCTTATCTTCGGCGGGCTTGGACACGGCATATGCGAAGCTTCCTCCGGCGAGCTTCTGCCCATATCATACGGCTCCGTCGAGAATGTTATTCTTTCCGGTATAAATACGGGCAAGGCGGGTGCGCCCGGCGAGCTGAAGGGTTATTTCACCGGAGATAAGACAGGCAAGCTGATAAAAAATACCATGAGCGGCATATACGGAGCTTTCGGCGCGATGCCGCAGGAGGTAAAGGATTCTCTTTATCCCGTCGGCTCGAAATCGGATATCCACGAGGGCAAGGCTTATATTCTGTGCACCGTGGACGATGGCGGGCGCAAATCATATGAGATAGAAATATCGGCGATAAATCAGGGTGCGCAGAGCAAGAATTTCACCGTCACCGTGACGGATGAGGCACTTATATCGGCAACAGGCGGTATAGTTCAGGGCATGAGCGGAAGCCCGATAATACAGGACGGCAAGCTCGTCGGCGCCGTGACCCATGTGCTGATAGGCGACCCGAGATCAGGCTACGGAATTTTCATTGAAAATATGCTTGCCGAGCTTTACGGCGCGGCCGGCATGGCGGCATAAGGAAAAACACCGCGAGCCGGAATTTCATCGCGTAAAGAAGCAAAAAGAAACAAAAGTCAGTATTTCTCCCGTCGGTGCGTGCCGATACGGTAAAAAGTGCGAAAAGGTTACAGAAAGCGCCCTACCGTTATCGACCCGCGCCGCGGCATTTTTATGATAAACTGTTTGCAGAAGAAAATGCCGGAAAGAGGGCGTTTTCGCGACAAAAAAGCATCAGGCTTGTCTTTAAAGCGAGAAAGGATGGTAAAAATGACAAACAGCAGGCATATGTCGGATATTTACGGGAGGGGCAGAGCAGGAGGCTCACGCTTCGGAAGCGGCGCATGGCGCGGTTTCCGCAGTGCGCTCGGCATGATATTATATATAGCGGCGGGATTTTTCTTTTGCGGAGCGGAGCTTCCGTTCGGTGCAAGAGTGCTTGGTATAGCGATGGTATGCGGTGTTTCGCGCGGCGCGCTCGGCGTCACTTTCGGCATTTGCACGAGGGCATTCACCGAACATTTCTATCTTGACGAAAGTGTAATGCTTATTTACGCTATCTCATGCATTGCGGCATGCGCCGTCAGATATGCTTTCAGCTTCGCGGTGCGCACAGCCGATGATGTCGGAAAAGGCGGTAAAGCGGCGGTGCTTTGCGATTCCGTATCGGCGCGGCTTCTGCTTTCCGCCGTGGTTGCGCTCGGCGGCGGTATAGCTTCGCTGATATACGGCGGAAGCACATTTGAGGGATATGATTTTCTTTCTCTTTTCTTCTCGGCGGTGTCGGCGGTGATATTCACCCTGCTTTTCAGCCTTGTTTTCGAGAAGGATTACAGATTCACATCGCTCTATGATACGGGAACGGCGGCACTGCTTTTTGCAATAGTGCTTTCGCTTCGCGATATACATATATTCGGTCTTTCGGTTTCGCTTATCGTCGGCTTTGCGGGGACGCTCTATATCGGTTATTTCGGGCAGGCGGCACGCGGCTGTGTTACGGGACTGCTGATAGGCATCGCCTGCGGCGGAATATATATTCCTCTGTTTGCCGTGGCGGGGCTTGCGGCGGGGATATTCTTCTCAGCGAGTGTTCTTGCGGGCATCGCCGTGCCGCTCGGCATTTTTGTTTCCGGTGCGCTCATCGGCGGAAAAACTGATATTTCCTCATTTATATTTGAAATACTTATAGGCGCGGCTATCGTCGGTATTCCCGCCGCCATAGGCGCACTGCCCGATATCTGTCTCTATAAAAAAGAAGGTGAGCATCTCAACTGCCGCGACATAATAGCGCAGAAGAGGGAAGCGGACAATACGAAGCGTATAGAGGGTATTTCGGAGACGATGGGCTCACTCTCCGGAGTCCTGCGCGACCTCTCGGACAAGCTCCGCGTGCCCGACAGAGCCGCAGTTGAAAAAATGTGCCGGGATATATGGAAAAGCCACTGCTCAATGTGTGACGGCGGATGCTCTCCGCTTGAGCTTTGCGGAGGCGACGGCACATTTTTTGAAAAATTCACGGCGAAGCTGATGAGCGGCGGCAGAATGACGACCGGAAAGATAGAGGGGCTTGCCGTGAGCGGTTGCCGTCGGCTCGGATATATTCTGGAGGATATAAACACATGCGCCGCCAAGATGATAGGCGCGGCTATGACAAACGACAAAACGGGGCTTTTTGCCTTCGATTACGATATGGCGGCACGTATACTCGCCGATACGGCGGCTTATTCCGAGGGGATATGCGTGCCGGACAGGGTGCTGACGGAAAAACTCCGCCGCGCCTTTCTCTCGGCGGGACTTGCGCCCGAAAATATCGTTGTCTGCGGCACGAGAAAGAAATATATCGTTGCCTGCGGCGGCGAGCTTTCGCGTGCGCCTGTCGGTGTGGAGGATATCCATGCCATATGCGAGCGTGTATGCGGCGGCAGACTTTCCGCGCCCGAATTTATCATAGAAAACGGAGAGACGGCGCTGACGCTCTCCTCGCTTCCGCTCTTTGAGGCGGAATACGCGGGGCGGCAGATAACGAAAGAAAACGAGGACTACTGCGGCGACAGCGTTTCTTTTGCCGAGAGCGATGAGGGATATTCCTATTGCTTCATCTGCGACGGCATGGGAAGCGGCAGGGAAGCGGCGCTGACGGCGAGAATATGCCGCATTTTCCTCGAAAAAATGCTTGCCTGCGGAAATAAAAAATCGACGACGCTCGAAATGCTGAATATGATAATCGCGGGCAAGGGAGTGGAATGCTTTGCCACAGTTGATCTTCTCGAAATAGACCTCATGCTCGGCACGGCATCGTTTATCAAGAGCGGCGCGACGCCATCGTATGTGATACGCGGCGAGAGTATTTTCAAAATCGCCAGCTCCACGGCACCCATCGGCATAATGCCGCGGCTTGTAGCCGAAATGACGGAATTTGACCTGCGTGACGGAGATATCATAGTCCTCTCTTCCGACGGTATCGCGGCAAACGACACGCCGGACGGTGACGGAGGGCTCTGGCTCTCGGAGCTTTTCGGGAGTGCGGACAAGAGCGACCTTGATGCGCTTGCGGAGAAGATAGTCGAAGCTGCAAAGCTTCACGAGAAGAGAAGCGACGATATGACGGTGGAGCTTGTCCGTGTGAAAAGCATCGCAAAAGGCATCGAAAAGGCTCCGGATGAGCCTCTGCGCACAGTTGCATAGAAAAGAGAGGATTTCGGAGATTTTCGGAGATTTTCGGAAGAAAAGCAAGATTTTCCGAACTTATCTGCGGCTTTTTTCGGGCTAATCACGGATAATTGCGATTAAATCCGATTTTTTTCAACTTTTTTAATAAAAACTATTGCATTTTGGAGGCATATCTGCTATAATGCACTCGTGAATTATGAGAAGGAGCAAAAATGAGGCTTTTGCCATGTCGGAAATCGCTTTCCACTCGGCGGCGGCATCGGCAAAAACCTCCCGCACCTACTCGCGTTCAAAATATTTTTTGATATTGTTCACGGCGCTTTTTTTGCACGGAAAATCTCTTTTTTCGTGCTTTTTTTGAAGCTTGGCGGCGAAAACTGTCGGTTATATGCGGATTTTGTTTTCCCGTCCTGTGCGTAGGCGGACTCATGTCGGTGGGCGCACGAAAATTTATTAAAAAGGTGAAAGTGAAAGAAGAAATGGACGAAACAAAGGTTATTATCAGCTTAAAGAACATTTCAAAAAGCTTCGACGACGAACAGGTACTGAAAAGTATTGACCTCGATATCCATGACAAGGAGTTTGTGACCCTGCTGGGTCCATCCGGTTGCGGAAAGACGACGACCCTGCGAATCATCGGCGGCTTTGAATCTCCCGATGAAGGCGATGTCATCTTTATGGATAAAAAGGTGAACGATGTGCCGCCGTATAAGCGGTCGGTAAATACGGTTTTTCAGAAATATGCGCTTTTTCCGCATCTCGATGTTTTCGAGAATATTGCCTTCGGTCTGCGCGTCGGGAAGGTAAAGGAAAAGGAAATAGTCGAGCGTGTGGAGGATATGCTTGCCCTCGTTAATCTTCGCGGCTTTGAGCGCCGCAAGGTAGCTACGCTTTCGGGCGGTCAGCAGCAGAGAGTGGCTATTGCCCGCGCACTCATTAACAATCCCCGCGTGCTTCTGCTTGACGAGCCGCTCGCCGCGCTTGATTTAAAGCTGCGCAAGGATATGCAGAACGAGCTTAAAAATATCCAGAAGCAGACGGGAATTACATTTATCTACGTTACCCACGATCAGGAAGAGGCGCTTTCCATGTCCGACACGATAGTGGTCATGGCAAACGGCGAGATACAGCAGATAGGCACGCCTGCCGATATCTACAATGAACCGGTGAACGCTTTTGTAGCGGACTTCATCGGCGAATCAAATATTCTGGACGGAACAATGCCTGCCGATTACCTCGCGAAATTTGCAGGACACGAATTCAAATGCCTCGACGCGGGCTTTGAAAAGAACGAGGGCGTCGATATAGTCGTCCGCCCCGAGGACGTAGATATAGTGGAGCCCGAAAAGGGAATGCTCCGCGGAACGGTGACCTCCGTCACCTTCAAGGGCGTGCACTATGAGATAATCGTCGATATCGGCGGCTTCAAGTGGATGATCCAGACTACGGATTACTGCGCCCCCGATTCCACGATAGGTCTCTATATAGAGCCAGACGCTATCCATGTAATGAAGAAATCCGAATATTCCGATATGTTCGGCGACTATTCCTCCTTCAGCGAGGAATTTGACGAGCTTTCCGTCGTCGACGACGAGGAAGATGACGAGGAGGCGGGAGAGGAATGAAAAAGCGTTCTTTTCTCGAGGGCTTTGCCGCGGTGCCTCATATAGTATGGGTGCTTCTTTTTATCGTAGCACCGCTTATCTTTGTCGTTTATTTCGCCTTTACGGATAACAGCGGCAGCTTTACTTTTGACAATATAACGATGCTCTCCGATTATGCGCATATATTTCTGCTTTCGGTCTGCTTTGCACTGATAGCGACGGCGATATGCCTTATCATCGGTTATCCGCTTGCTTTCGTTATATCTCAGCTCTCGCCGGCAAAGCAGAAAATAATGGTGGTGCTTCTCATGCTCCCCATGTGGATAAGCCTGCTGATACGCACATATTCGCTCATGGCTCTGCTCGATAACGGCGGACTTATCAATTCGCTCTTTGAAAGCCTCGGACTGCCGAAGGCAAAAATAGTCGGCACATCGGGTGCGGTTATACTCGGCATGGTATATGATTTCCTGCCGTATATGGTGCTTCCGATATACACGAGCATCTCCAAGCTCGACTCCCGCTATATGGAGGCGGCGCGAGACCTCGGCTGCAGCAATGTTAAGGCGCTTTTCCGCGTCACTCTGCCGCTTTCTCTTCCGGGCGTTATCTCGGGAATAACGATGGTTTTCGTTCCCTCAATCAGCACATTCTATATTTCGCAGAAGCTCGGTGGAGGCTCATTTGACCTTATCGGCGATACGATAGAGCGCCAGTTCCAGAATGTGAACACCTATCATATAGGCGCGGCAATATCGCTCGTAATGATGATACTTATTCTTATATCTGTAGCCGTCATGAACCGCTTTACCGACGGAGATGAAGGAGGTATTATCGTATGAAAACACTCTCGAAAATCTATATGTGGCTGATTTTCGCGTTGCTTTATGCACCGATAATCGTGCTCGTGATATTTTCTTTCAACAGAGCAGGCTCGCTCAACCATTTTTCAACGTTTTCGCTCTACTGGTATAAGGAGCTTTTCCGTGATGCACAGGCGCTGAAGGCACTCAAAAATTCGCTTATCCTCGCCGTTTCCTCTTCGCTTCTTGCCACGGTTATAGGCACATTCGCCGCGCTCGGCATAGACAGGATGAAAAGCAAATTTTTGAAAACGGCGATATCCTCGGTGACAAACATCCCGATGATGAATCCCGATATCGTGACGGGTGTTTCCATGATGCTTCTCTTTGTAGCGGCATCGGGAATGGCTTTTCTGCCGATAAAATTCGGTCTGATGACCATGCTTATTGCGCATACGACCTTCAATCTGCCGTACGTTATCCTCTCTGTACTCCCGCGCTTCCGCAGTATGGACAGGCACCTGACGGAGGCGGCACTCGACCTCGGCTGCACACCGGCAAAAACCTTTTTCAAGGTGGAGCTTCCGTTGATAATGCCCGGTGTTATCTCCGGTCTCATGCTCGGCTTCACGCTTTCACTCGATGACTTTGTAATAAGCCATTTTGTAAGCTCGCCGGACTTTCAGACTCTGCCGCTTTATGTTTACAACCAGACGGCGCATGAGGTCAAATACAGCATGTATGCGCTATGCGCACTGATGGTATTTGTGATACTCGGGCTTCTGCTCGCAGTCAACTTTGCAGGCTCGCGCGGTGAAAAATCCAAACGCGCAAAAGGAAAGGGAGGTATTGCGGCATGAAAAAAATCGTTTTACTTATTCTTTGCCTCGCACTTATCTCGGCACTCATCCTCTCGCTTGCTTCATGCGGCAAACCGGACGATACGGATACGGACGCTCCCGCAAAGGGAAGCACCACACTCTATGTTTACAACTGGGGCGAATATATTTCCGACGGCTCCGAAGGCTCGCTCGATACAAATAAGGAATTTGAAAAATACTGCCGCGAGGTGCTCGGCAAGAACGTCACTGTTAATTATTCTCTTTATTCCAGTAATGAGGATCTTTATGCCAAGCTTTCCAGCGGTGCCGTCAGCTATGATGTTATAGTCCCGTCGGATTACATGATAGCGCGTCTTGCCGCGGAGGGACTGCTGAAGGAGATGAATCCCAAGGACAAGATAAAAAACTACAAGTATATAGATGAGAAATTTAAGGGGCTTTATTATGACCCCGAGGAAAAGTGGTCTGTTCCGTATACCTACGGCACCGTCGGCATCATCTATAATACGGATATTGTCCGCGAGGATGATGAGAATATCGGCAGCTGGTCGCTCATGTGGGATGAGGAATATTCAGGCAATATTCTCCAGTTCAATAACCCGCGCGATGCTTTCGGCACAGCGCAGTATTACCAGAAATCAAGCGTAAACTCCGACGACCTCACGACATGGGACAGTGCGCTCGCCCTGCTGAAAAAGCAGAAGAGTGTTGCTCAGGGCTATGTAATGGACGAGGTTTTCAATAAGATGAAGGGCGGAAGCGCGGCTATTGCTCCGTATTATGCGGGCGACTACTTCACGATGTATGCCGATAATGAATCGCTTGCCTTTTATCATCCCGAGGAGGGCACGAATGTTTTTGTTGACGGTATGTGCATCCCCGCAAGCACGAAAAATTACGATCTCGCGCTCGAATATATAAACTTCATGCTCTCAAAAGAGATTGCAATAGCAAATGCGGAATATATTTGTTATGCAAGCCCAAATTCTCTTGTATATGAGGATGAGGAATATATAGAGTATATGACAGAGGAAATACATCCCGATGCGATATCTGTCCTCTATGATTTCGATATGAGCAATATGGAGTTTTTCCATGATCTTCCGGATGCCACGCGCGATCATATGAACAGTCTCTGGGAAGAGCTGAAGATAGAGAGTGAAATAGGCGTGGCTGTTTATATAATCTGCCTGCTTATCGTGATTTCCCTCGTCGCTCTGCTCGTTTCACGCATAATAATAAACAGAAGAAGACGCTTCTTCTTCGAAAAATATTCGAAAAGATAAAGGAGATATGACTTATGAATAACGGTTTTCGCCGTTCGACGATAGTAAAAATCTTTTACGGACTTGTGCTTCTTGCCATAGGCATTGCTTTTGCGGGCAGTGCTCTCGGCTTCTGGAGCTTTGATATCTTTTTCAAGGGCTGGTGGTGCGTTCTTCTGATGGTGCTTGCCGTTGCGGATATGTGCTCACACGGCTTCAGGGAATGGGATGTTTTCGTATTTGTCATAGGCGCGGTGCTCTTTGTCAAATACCGCTTTGAAAATATCGGCAAATATATCACATGGAAGCTTTTCTTTGCAGTAGTGATAATTTATATTGCTCTGCGCATCATCTTTTCCGCCGTTGTGCGCAAGCCGAAATTTTCGGTGAGTCACAGTGAGAGCGGTCAGACCTATGACGGCATTTCAACGGAAAAGCTGACCTTCGGCTCGAGAAACATAAGCTATGACGGCAAGAATATAAACGGCGGAAACTTTTCCGTCAGCTTCGGCGAGCTTATCATAGATATGCGCGGCGCCGCCGTTTCGGACGGCGCAGTGATAAACGTGAGCTCCTCCTTTGCAAAAGCTGTTTTACGGACACCCGCTGATGTTACGGTCATGGTGAAAAGCAATGTTGCTTTCGGTGAGGTGAAGAACACCGTTGCCGACAGAAAGGGAGACCACAGTATCACGATAAATGCGGAGGCTTCATTCGGCGCCGTAGAGATATACTGAGGCAAGGATGCTAAAAAAGTGCAGACCGAAAAAGTGAAAGGGTAAATGTTTTTTATCGGATGAAGATATTTACGAAAGCTAAAATTTTTCAGTAATATCGGTTTAAAAAAAGTGCAGACCGAAAAGGCAGGATTTCTCCTGCCTTTTTGCACATAGTCAAGTTTTCGCCCGCCTTTTTCAAAAGGCGGCTGGGTCAAGGGCGAGGAGCCCTTGTCGCGCTCCGCAGAGCGCGAAATCTCCGCTCGGCGTTTTCTTTTTGATAGCTTTTTCTTTTGCGCCTGTATATGCAAAAGAAAAAGCGTATGGAGTTTTGATTTTTTCTTTTGGCTGTTGAGGGGACTTGGATTTTGCATGGTAGGGGCGAACAATGTTCGCCCGCGAAAAGAACTCTAAAAGAGAAGTATCATAAAGAAACTTTTCTTTTATCGTACTTTTCAATGACGAAAAGTACCAAAAGTCATCAAAGAGAGCGTTCCCCTCTCTTTGAGAACTCTTCCCCCTGTCACGGCGACGCCAACCAACGCACTGCGTGCATTGGTTCATTCCCCGCGTGCACGAGTTAGTCGCACGAGCCGTGCGTGGCGAGTGCGTGCATGATAGAGCAGAGCGAAAGCCGGAGATTTTTCCGCTCTCTGCAATCTCATACTACCACGCGTGCGAACATAGTGCACGAAAAAGCCGAGCAGATTCGTACACGCATTGTCTGCACGCCCGCTGAAAGTGCAAGGCGGGCGTGGGGAAGTTTGTGCGCTGACGGAATGGAAAGCGCATTTTTGTTTTGTCTGTTGGTTATACTTGGATTTTATCTTGTAGGGGTCGGCGCCGTCGACGACCCGCGAAGAAGCGTAAAGAAGTTTTTCTTTTATCGCGCTTTTTAGTGACAAAAAGCGCGGCAAAAGTCAGCAAGGAGGGCTTGCGCCGCCCTCCTTCCAAACCACCGGCGGCGTGCACGAGTTAGTCGCGAGAGCCATGCGTGGCGAGTGCGTGCATGATAGAGCAGAGCGAAAGCCGGAGATTTTTCCGCTCTCTGCAATCTCATACTACCACGCGTGCGAACATAGTGCACGAAAAAGCCGAGCAGATTCGTGCACGCATTGTCTGCACGCCCGCTGAATAATGGGTGGCGGGGATTAACACATATGCGGAGCAAACGTGGTCGGCGTCGCCGAGACAGGTGCGGCGTGGGGAAGTCTGTGCGCTGACGGGATAAAACACATTCACACCGCATTTTTATAAAAATTTACATATTTTTTCTCCGCAGATATTGTATTATGCGGATTTTATGGTAAAATAAATAAGATAGTATTGCCCGGGAGTGAAAAAGCGTGGAAGAAAACAAGAAAAAGAAAAAAACATCTATATTTTTCAGAAGCTATGCCAAGGACGGCAAGGGCGTAAAAAAAGAAGATGTGATAACAGAATATAACTTTATAAATTTCTTCAAGCTTTACGGAAGAAAATTTTCGAAGCTTGTTTATGTGAATTTCCTTTATATATTCGGAAATTTTCCGCTGCTTTTCTTCATGCTGGGCATAAGCGGATATTTCGCCGCAAAGGCAAATACACCGACAAGCGAATTTTATCCGATAGTATATGGGCTTTTTCACGCGGGAGAGACGGAGGCGGCAGGAACGCTTTTCGGGCTTTTCGGCGGTGTGGGACTGACGTATTATTACGGAAATGCGGCGAGCATAGTGCTGTTTTCCATATCGGCACTTGCGATATTTACCTTCGGTCCCGTCAATGCTGGCTGTGCCTACCTCATTAAATCGCTGATAAAATGCGAACCGATATTCCTCTTTGAGGACTTTTTCCGCACAATCAAAACAAATCTGCGCCAGTCGATAATCGTCGGCATATTTGACCTTGCCATTATGGGCGCATCGGCATATGCGGTCTCGTTTTATCTGATGAATTACAAGACATACAGCATCATGTTCTTCTGCTCGCTTGCCATGATCTGTGTATATATGTTTATCAGATTTTATATTTACAATATCCTTGTGACCTTTAAGGTGAGCCTGCGCCAGCTGCTCAAAAATTCGTTTATACTTGCGATACTTGCCATGGGAAAGAATTTCCTTGCGCTTCTCGCGATAGTTGCCTTCGGACTTGTGACATTTGCGCTTTCCGCAGTATTCATGCCGGCTATGGTGATAATTCTCATGATGTTTTTCTTCTCCACGGTGTCGTTTGTTGCGACATATGTGGCTTATCCGAAGATAAAACAGTATATGATAGATCCGTATTATCCGAACGGCGAGGTGCGCGACCCCGATGAACCTGCAGAAGACGACGGTGAATCCGAAGAAGAACAAAGCATTAACTGAATAAAAATCCCTCCTTTGCCTCAAAATAGCAAAAAAAGGAGGGATTTTTTATGCCTGATTTCAGAACAGATCTTGCCGCAGAGATGCGCGACCATGCAATGCGCAAATATGCGGGGGAAAACAAGGGAGAGCCGGACGGCGTTATTTTCCGCGAGGAAAAAATAACGGAAACGATAGGAAAAAGCACGATAGAGATAACAAGCGACGAGGGCGCCGCCGCGATAGGAAAGGAAAAAGGGAAGTATGTCACATTTACCTTTCCCGAGCCGGAAAATATGGATGCCGAGACTTTCGGCGCGCTTTACGGCGCACTTGCGGATAGCCTGCGGGAGCTTTGCTTTTCGGCAAAGCCCGTGGCAAAAAGCCTGCTTGTCTGCGGGTTGGGGAGCAGAAGTATAACGTCAGATTCGCTGGGTCCCGCATCGGCAGACGGCGTGCTCGCCACGCACCATATCAAGGCGGCGGACGAAAAGGTTTTCGGGGAGATAGGCTTTTTCGATACGGCTGTGCTGACGCCGGGGGTCTCGGCGCAGACGGGAATGGAATCGGCTGAGCTTATCATGGCGGCGGCAAAAAAACTATGTCCCGACATGATAATAGCGATAGATGCGCTCTGCGCCAGAGATGCGGCAAGGCTCTGCAAAACGGTGCAGCTCTGCACGGCGGGCATTTCCCCGGGTGCGGGAATAGGAAATTTCCGTTCGCGGCTGAGCCGTGAGAACATCGGAGTGCCTGTGATCGGAGTCGGCGTGCCGACCGTAATCGAGGGATGCACGCTCGTTCTCGACGCGCTCGGCGATGTGGCGGACAAAAGCGGAAAGGAGAGCGCAGGCGAGCGTATGGCGGGTCTCTTTGTTTCGCCGAAAAATATCGACAGGAGCGTGGAGATACTTTCACGCGTGCTGAGCTATGCCGTGAACACCGCCTTTCAGGAGGGGCTTTCAGCCGAAGAAATTGCACTTATGTGACGGCGAAAAATGAATAAAAAAGCACATTATCCCATATATTTATAGGGAAACGGATTTTTCGGAGGGATAATGATGGATTATGAGCGAAAGGAGCTTCCCGCTCCTTACATAAAGCAAAGAAGCAGGAGAAAAAACGGCGTCGGGCGGCTTGCTTTTTTGATACTGACCGTTCTCTGCGTCGCGGGGCTATGCACCGTATATATGGGGCGTAATGACGGGCGCTTTGCATTTCTTTTCCGCGGAAAAGCGGACAAAACGACCGAGAGCACGACGAGTGCCGCGACGTCGGAATCGATAACCGGCACCGCACAAAAGGACGACGGGGCAAAGACCGCAGACCTTTCCGCCGCGGCGCAGGGCGAGCGCTATGAAAACAAGAGCGGATACGAGCTTGACAGCGGTTTTACCGCTTCGCTTTCGAAAATAGGCGAGGGAAGCGTGCTATTCGTTGCCACGCGCGGCTATGAGGGTTATGCAGAGAGCGGAAGCGGCGTTTCATATAAAGGGAAGAATACCGCAACACTCGCCGCACTCATGGCGGCGGAAATGCAGAGGCACGGCATAAAGGCGGAGTTTCTCGATGTCTGCCCCGATGGCGACTATAGCTACGAAAACGCATACAAAAAGATAAGCGCCTACCTCTCGGAGCATGACGATGTGAAATATATCATAGATATCTCCCGTGAAGCGCTTTGCGGTTCGGGAGGCGAACTTCTTCGCCCTGCCGCCACTCTCGATGGGGAAAGATATGCGCAGATGCGACTTGCCGTCGGCACTGACGCAGGCGGAGGTGCGCATCCCGGCTGGCGCACGAGACTGATGCAGGCTGATGCTGTTTTTGATATGATGAGCGGGAAATATCCCTCGCTCATGATGCCCACGCTTATCAGCCGCGCAAGGCTCAATCAGCATCTGCCGCGGTGCACGCTGACCCTGCGTATCGGCTCGCTCGGAAACTGCTTTGCCGAGGCGGAAAATTCGGCAAAGCTTTTTGCCGATGCCTTTGCAGATGCGGTGGGGTGAGAGGTAAATGCAGTGAAATGACGGCAAAATCCGACGCATTGCGCCGGATTTTGTGCTTTATGCGGATAAATTGCGGCACTTTGTAAAGTTTTATATCATAAAGTCGCAACCGAGCGAAAAAACTATTGATTTTATTTCTTTTTTGTATTATAATATCAGAGTAAATAAAAATACCTTTATGGAGGTTTTTACTATGAAACTCAAGGTAATGACTTACAATATCGCGGGCGGCAGAGACTACAGCGTCGAGCCGTGGGGACATAATCACAATCCCGATGCCTGCATTGATGTTATCCGTGAGATAGCGCCCGATATCTGCGCTCTCAACGAGGTGGACTATGAACTGCCGCGTTCAAAATGCGTGAAGTTTGCCAAATATATCGGCGACAAGCTGGGATATTACAGCGCTTTCGCTCCCGCTATAGCATGGGCGCCGGGACTTTACGGAAACGGATTTATTTCCCGCTTCCCGATAGTCGACGCTATAACCATACCTGTGCCCGATCCGGCAGACAAGAGCGAGCCTGTCTACTATGAAACGCGTTGTATTCTCCGCGCCACAATAGATGTCGGCGGCAGATATATCGATGTTTTTGTAACGCACTTCGGTCTCGCAAAGACAGAGCGCGCCAATTCAATAAAGCTCTTGCTCAGCTTTATCAAGGCGGCAAAAAATCCCGTTATCCTCATGGGGGATTTCAATGTTCAGCCTGATAATCCGGAGATGGAGCCGCTCATGAGCGCTATGCAGAACACCGGTGACGTACTCCCTGCGGGAACATATTCGTTCCCCTCTCACGGCGGATTTCTCGAAAAGCAGAGAGACGGCAGCTATAAGCCATATCCGAAGCTTCTCATCGACTATATCATGACCACACCGGAATTTACTGCGAGCGAGCAGACGGTGCATGAGGTTCGCGCTTCCGACCACAAGCCCTACAGCACGGTTCTCAACTTCTGATAATCTTGAAAAGGTGAAAAAACATGGCTGAACAGATTTATACCATACCTGTAAACGACGGCTTCCGCAACGCGCTGACGGGCGAGAAATATGACTGTCCCTTCTGCCTTATCTTTGATATGCTCGAGAAAAATGAGCTGGAGCTGATACTCGGCGCTTCCATGATGGAGCCGGATATCCGCATAGAAACAAACAAGCGCGGCTTCTGCCGTCATCACTATGATATGATGTACGCGGCGGGGAACAGGCTCGGGCTTGCGCTCATGCTGGAAAGTCACCTTGCCCATATAGAGAAGGAATATCTCACGGGCGGCGGACTTCTCGACGGCAAGGGAGAGAAGGAAGGTGCAAAGCTGAAGGCACTGGAAAATGACTGCTATGTTTGCCACAGGATAGAGAATAAGATAGACAAAATGTTCGGCACGGCGATATGGCTCTGGGAAAAGGAAGAGGAATTCCGCGACAAGGTGAAAAGTCAGAAATTCTTCTGTCTGCCGCACTATCGCAAATTCATAGAATACGGCAGAAATATGCTCTCAAAAAAGGATTTTCCCGAGTTTTACAAGACCGTGTCGAAGATAGAAAAGGCTTATATAGCCGAGATGGGCGGCGATGTTTCGTGGTTCTGCAAGAAATTCGATTATCGCTATGATGCAGAGCCGTGGAAAAATTCCAAGGACAGCGTTCCGCGCGCAATAAACTTCATAGCGGGCGGCAAAAATTCGTAAAAAATTAAAGCAACATAAATCAGAGGTGAAAACAAATGAACAAATTCAGACGCATAGGCATACTCACATCGGGCGGTGATGCTCCCGGTATGAACGCGGCTGTTCGCGCAGTCGCAAGAACAGCCCTTTCTCACGGCGTAGAGGTTTACGGCATATATGAGGGCTACGCGGGTCTTATCCATGATAATATGAAGCTCTTCTCAAATCCGAGCGAGCTTTCAAATATCATTTCCAGAAGCGGAACAATACTTTATTCCGCGCGTTGCCTTGAATTTCTCGATGAGGAATACCGCAAGAAGGCTGTGGAGCTCTGCCGCGAGAGACATATCGACGGTATAGTTGCCATCGGCGGCGACGGTACGTTCCGCGGTGCCACGAAGCTTTCGCTCCTCGGCATACCGACAATCGGCATCCCCGGCACTATCGATAATGATATCACTTCCACCGACTATACGATAGGCTTCGACACGGCTATGAATACCGTTGTCGACCTCGTAGACAAGCTCCGCGATACATGTGAATCACATGCACGCTGCGATGTTGTTGAGGTAATGGGCAGATGGGCAGGTCATATCGCTCTGCGCACGGGTATCGCCTGCGGTGCTTCCGCCGTTGCCATACCCGAGATTCCTTTCGATGAGGAAAAAGCTATAAACGATATCATTGAGCAGAAGAAAAACGGCAAGCGCAGCTTTATCGTAATCGTTTCCGAGGGGCTTCCCGGATATGCCGAAAAGCTTGCAAAAACAATTCAGGAGCGCACAGGCATAGAGACAAAGTTTGCGCGTCCCGCTCATGTTCAGCGCGGCGGTTCGCCTACTCTTGTTGACAGACTCACTGCTACGGAAATGGGCGTTTACGCGGTGGAGAAGCTTTTTGAGGGCAAATCCGATATTGTTGTCTGCAAGGTCGACGATAAGATTTGCGATTTCGATATCACACGCGCTCTCATGGTTGACAGTATGTTCAAGGGCAAGCTCACGGCAGATGAGATAGCGGCGCTTTCTCCCGATGATAAGGCTTGGGCAGAGGCTCGTTGCGAAAAGGTTCTTGACGGCATGAAGCGTCTCTACCATATCGCAAATATGGTAAAATAATTTTGCCAAAGCAAAAACAGATTCCGCGCATTTCCGCATGGAATCTGTTTTTTTCTGCGTCAGTGAGGAATGGCGAAAGCTTCGCTCATATTGTCATGTAAAGTTTATGAGGCTTTTTTGCGTGTGCTTTTGTATATACCGTGTCATGAAAGTGTTATAATTTCGGTGAATACCCGCACAAAAGAAAAAAATTTCGATATTTGTTGACAAATTTTCGGAAATGCTATAGACAAGGCAGAGTTTATGTGATACAATATATACAATAGCTTTCAAAATAACATTGTGGAGGCAGAGGAAAAAATGAGAGTAAGAAACGAAACTATCTACAACGAAAAAAAGGCGCGCATAATGGAAGCGTGCTTCAATTGCTATGCTGAGAACGGGCTACACGGAACGGGACTTTCCGCGCTTGCAAAGGCAGCGGGAATTTCAAAGGCGGCAATCTATACTTATTTTGAGGATGCCGATGCGCTGATAGTCGAATCTACGGAATACTGCATGTCGAAAGTGGAAGACGATTTTATGAAAAAGGCGCCCACCGACCCGCAGGATGTGAAGCGTTTTCTGGAGGAGGTTCCTTATTGGACTGCCAGGGAACACGGCAAAAAATACCGCCTGATGTATCAGGTTTATACACATCCTAAATATATAGAATACGGGAAGAAATTTTTTGAGGGCGTAAACGAGCGCTACACGGAATATGCAAAGCTTCTCGAGCCGAAGATAGGCATTCCTTACACCGTGATAACACCGCTCATCTTTATCTTTGTCCGTGCGTGCGTACACTATGCCATGTTTGAGGATGAATATTATCTTAAGACGCAGATGAATGTCATAAAAGAGGGCGTTTCGCTTTTCGCGGAAAAATATAATCCGAAGGCAAAAGCGGATAAGTAAAAAAGTGAATTATGATATGAAAAACTCCGGCAGGCTTTGTTACTTGCCGGAGTTTTTTTGTATAGAGAACTCCGACGAAGGAGGAGTTCTTACGAAAACCACCCGCTAA